>MDSW01108398.1_pt1 | contig 55575 bp, 53 predicted proteins | sample 811171 | NCBI WGS metagenome assembly MDSW01 (sample SAMN05326641, study PRJNA326480) | marine metagenome | isolation source: seawater | place: Atlantic Ocean: North West | collected 2012
ACTGGAGCGGGAAACCGGGTTCGAACCGGCGACCTCAACCTTGGCAAGGTTGCGCTCTACCAACTGAGCTATTCCCGCTAATCAAACTGTGCGCTTCACCACCGCCGTGGTCGCCGGAACCGGCGAGGCTGCGTGCCCCGCCACAACCATGTCAAGGTTGCGCTCTACCAACTGAGCTATTCCCGCTGAAAGAGCGCCTATTGTATGCACCGCGCGCACCGAGTCAAGCGACAACTCGCGCATTCGTTGTGCAAGCACCTGAATTACAAAGGGTTATCCATATCCCTGATAACGGCCCAGGCGGCGCGCAGGTAGACCACCATGCTCCACAGGGTGAGTATCGCCGCGGCGTACAGCACCAGGTAGCACAGGCCCAGCAGCCAGTTGCCGTCGCGCGCGGGGTCGATGGCCAGCAACCCGGCGATCGCCACCATCTGGAAGGCGGTTTTGACCTTGCCCACGTAGGACACCGCCACCGAGGTGCGCTCGCCCAGCTCCGCCATCCATTCGCGCAGGGCGGAGATGACGATCTCGCGGCCGATGATCACGCAGGCGGCCAGGGTAAACAGCAGGGTGTCGTGGCGTTCCACCAGCAGCACCAGCGCGATGGCGACCATCAATTTGTCCGCCACCGGGTCGAGAAACGCGCCGAATGCGGTCATCTGGCCCAGGCGCCGGGCGAGGTAGCCGTCGAACCAGTCGGTAATCGCGGCCAGGCCGAAAACGCCCGCCGCCACCAGCAGGTGGTTCTCAAACGGCAGGTAAAATACGACCACCAGCACGGGAATCAGCACGATCCGCAGGATGGTCAGGGTGTTGGGAATATTGATGGGCATGCTGTCCGTCTGCACCGGTAAACTGTGGCGGCGGTCTGCGCCTGCCCGCGTTGCGCAAAGTCTACCCTACCGCCGGCCGGCCATACAGGGGAGCGGCATGGGCACTGCGCCTATTCCCCAAACTGGGCAGCCTGCCCCCGAATAGCGCGCATGCCCCAATGGGAGGCAAATGCCTACCCCGGAGCGCCGAACGCCGCCAGGCGCTTACAAAACCCGCTTTCAATAGGCAGCCTATCTTACTGTAAAATATGGATTTTCTAAATCTGTGACCGGCTTCACCCGGGCACTTGCAATGCGCCGGTCGAATGCTTTACATTGGCCTGACCAGGTGGCCGTGACAGGGAAATGACAGGTCAGGTGCCGCTAACTGTGTCCGCGTGGTACAGATATTGCTTATCCGGGTGGCAAGTCGGGCGAAGACCGCTAACCCGTTGCGCAAACACTGCAAAGTGCACTGGTAAGGGAGTACACGGACAGTCCACCACGCACCCGTCGCCGGAAGAGCGATGATGATAATAATGATTAAAAAGCATTGTGCGTTCGTGACAGGCCTGCTGGCGCTGGCCCTCGCTCTGGCCGTGGGCAGCCCCGCGCGGGCCGGGAAGATCGACCCCGACACCGTCTCCATCGATTACGGCCTCACCGGGTTGCGCATTGTCGAGCGGCAGCCGGGGCTGTCGACGGCCTTCAGCTTCGCCCCGTTCACAGCTCACAAGAAGGCCCAGGTACCGGGCTTTTCCGACCCGCTGGGCACAGGCACGGACCCGCTGCTGAAACTGTTCGCCGGGCGCGTGGAACACATGGACCTGCTGGGCGACTTCCACCCGTCGAACCCCTACGACCCGACGGAAGTGGCGCCGACCCAGGAAAGCGTGCAGACCTCCTACATGATCAACGCCCTGCTGTTCGGCAACCAGATGCCGGACCACAAGAAACTGGTGGGGGCGCAACTCAATCTCGCCTACACCATGCTCAGCAAGATCAGCAGCAAGCCGCGCACTACCGAGACCAGCCCGTTGACGCTGTCGGGCTTTGGCTCGGTAACGGAGTTTACCAGCCCCACCCAGCTGCACTGGACCCACTGTCCGGACTACGTATTCCGCCGCTACCTGCACAACAAGGTCAAAGCCAAGAAGCACAGCCCGGCCGCACGCAAGACGCGGCCGCCGCTGGACTGCTTCGTCATCTAGCGCGCCTAGCCGGCGTGCAGGTGGTCGTATATCTGCTGCGCCAGGGTGGCGCTGATCCCGGGTATTTTTTTCAGTTCGTCGACGTTGGCGTTCTGCACGCCGCGCGCACTGCCAAAATGCCGCAGCAGTTCACGCCGCCTGCGCGCGCCCACGCCGGGAATGTCCTCCAGCACTGAGCGCTGCCGCGCCTTGTCGCGCCGGCCGCGGTGGCCGGTGATAGCGAAACGGTGCGCCTCGTCGCGAATCTGCTGAATCAGGTGCAGGGCGCCGCTGTCGCCGGGCAACTGCCGCTCGCGGCCGCTGGCGCCGCTGACCAGGGTTTCGAAACCGGCCTTGCGCGTGGTTCCCTTGGCCACGCCGATCACCTCCACCCCGCTGATCTGCAGGTCTTCGAGTACCGCCATCGCCTGGGCCACCTGGCCCTTGCCGCCGTCGATGAACAGCACGTCGGGCAGTGCGCCCTCCCCCGACTTCAGCCGCTTGTAGCGACGCTCCAGGGCCTGTTGCATGGCGGCATAGTCGTCGCCGCCGGTGATGCCCTCGATGTTGAACTTGCGGTAATCGGCCTTGCGCGGACCGTTCTGGTCGAACACCACGCAGGAGGCGACGGTGGCCTCACCGGCGCTGTGACTGATGTCGAAACACTCCATGCGCTCGGGAGTCTCGGGCAGGTCCAGCAGGTCCTGCAGCGCCTGCAGGCGGCCGAGGATGGTCTGCTTGTCCGCCAGGTGCGAGACGAGGTTGGTCTCGGCAGTCTGCGTGGCGAGCTTCAGCCAGCGCGCGCGGGCCTCGCGCACACGCTGGCGTATTTTCACCTGGCGCTGCGCATGCACTGACAACGCCTCGGCCAGGGTGTCCGCGTCCTCCGGCAGCGCGTTGACGATGATCTCGGCGGGGACCGCACGCGACTCGTTCAGGTAGTACAGCGGCAGAAACGCCGACAGCACCTGCGCCGGGCTCTCGTCCAGTTTCAGCGGCGGGTAGTGCGTCTTGCTACCCAGCACCCGTGCGCCGCGCACGAACAACACCTGGACGCAGGCGCGCCCGTGGGCGGTGGCGGCGGCGAGGATGTCCAGGTCGCCGCTGGCGCCCTCGATGCCCTGGCTGGCCTGCACCTGCTGTAACTGGCTGATCTGGTCGCGGTAGACCGCGGCTTTCTCGTACGCCAGGTCGGCGGCGGCGCGCTCCATGTCGTCGGCCAGGCGCACCAGCAGTTCCTGCGATTTGCCGCGCAGGAACAGGCTGGTGTGCTCCACCTGCTCGGCGTACTCCTGTTCGCTTACCAGGCCGACGCAGGGGGCACTGCAGCGATCGATCTGGTACTGCAGGCACGGCCGCGAACGGTTGCGAAAATAACTGTCCTCGCACTGGCGCACCTTGAACACCTTCTGCAGGAAATGCAGTGACTCGCGCACCGCGCCGGCGCTGGGGTACGGGCCGAAGTACGTGCCCTTGCGCCGCTTCGCGCCGCGGTGCAGGTCGATGCGCGGGAACTTGTCCTGGCTGGAAAGGAAGATGTACGGGTAGGATTTGTCGTCGCGCAACAGGATATTGTAGGGCGGCTGGTGGTTCTTGATAAGGTTGTTTTCCAGCAGCAGCGCATCCACCTCGGTGCTGGTCACGGTGACCTGGATATCCGCGATGCGCGACACCAGCGCCATGGTCTTGTCGGTGAGGCCGCGCGCGCGGAAGTAGCTGCCCACGCGATTCTTCAGGTTGCGCGCCTTGCCCACGTAGAGCAGCTGCCCCTGCTCGTCGTACATCTGGTACACACCCGGGCGCGTGGTGAGTGTCTTGACGAAGGCCTTGTGGTCGAACGCGCTCACGCGGCGGCCCCGTAGACGCGTGGCTCGATCTCCAACTCGATAGCGAAAGTGTCGGCCACCTGTGCGGCGATCTCCCGCGCCAGCGCCAGCAGTTCCTCGCCGCGGCCGGCGCCGTCGTTGACCAGCACCAGCGCGTGCTCGCGATGCACGCGTACCGCGCCGCGCCGGCGGCCCTTGAAGCCACAGTGCTCGATCAGCCAGGCCGCGGGCAGCTTCACCCGGCCGTCATCCTGGGGATAGCCCGGCAGCCCGGCAAAACGCGCCTGCAGCGCCTGCGCCTGCGCCGCCTCCAGCACCGGGTTCTTGAAAAAACTGCCGGCGTTGGGTTCGCGCGCCGGATCCGGCAGGCGCGCGCGGCGGATCGCCACCACCGCGTCGAACACCTGCTGCGGTGTGGGCTCGCCCAGGCCGTGCGCGTCGAGATGGTCGCGCAGCGCCGGGTAGGCGGTGTGTGTTTGCGCGCGCGTCGCAAGGCGCAGGTCCACCGCGGTAATCAGCAACTGGTCGCACAACTCGTGCTTGAAGACGCTGTCGCGGTACCCCAGGCGGCAGTCCTGCGCCGCCAGCGTCAATGCCGCACCATCGGCCACGCGCAGGGCGTGCACTGCCACCAGGCAGTGACTGAGTTCCACACCGTAGGCGCCGATGTTCTGGATCGGCGCCGCGCCGACGGTGCCGGGAATCAGTGCGAGGTTTTCCAGTCCGCAGAACCCCTGGGCCAGGGTCCACGCCACGAAAGGATGCCAGCGCTGTCCGGCGGCGACGCGCAGCAGCACGTGCTCGGGACCGCGCTCCAGTTCCTCGACGCCCGAGGTGGACAGGCGCAGCAGCAGCGCCTGCTGCTCGCCCACGAGCACCACGTTGCTGCCCTCGCCCAGCGGCAACACGGGCAGTTCGTGTTGCGCGGCCCACTCCAGCGCCCGCGGCAACCCGGCGTCATCACTCACCTCGACGAAGGCCGCCGCGCTCGCCGGCAGGGCCAGGGTGTTGTAGTGGCCCAGGCTGACGTCGCGCCGCACCTCGATCACAGGTGGCCGCGCCGGTCCAGTTCGTCCAGCAGGCCCTCGCTCGCGGCCTCCACGAGGTCCAGCACCCGGGTAAAGCCCTCGCCGCCGCCGTAGTAGGGATCGGGCACCTCGTCGGTGTCACTGTCCGCGGCAAAGTCCAGGAACAGCCCCAGGTGGCCGTCGAAATCGGCCGGGCACACGGCCTGCAGGTCGGCGAGGTTGGACAGGTCCATGGCCAGTATGTAGTCAAAACGCGCGAAGTCATCGGGCTGCACCTGGCGCGCACGCAGGTCACCCAGGCGGTAGCCGCGCCTGGCGGCCTCCTCGGTGGAGCGCGGGTCGGGCGCCTCCCCCGCGTGCCAGTGGGCGGTGCCGCAGGAATCCACCTCGATCCGCCCGGAGAGCCCGCGCGCGTCTACCATTTGCCGGAAGACGCCGTGCGCGGTGGGGGATCGACAGATATTGCCCAGGCACACAAACAGCACGCGTGTCATATCCCGCTCCACTGCCTACTCCCCCGCCGCCAGTAACTCGCGTACATGTTCCAGGTCCTGTTGCGTGTCGACGCCGGGCGGCACCTGCTCGCAACAGCTCGCGACGTGAATGTCGATGCCGTGGTGCAGGGCACGCAGTTGCTCCAGTTGTTCCAGTGTTTCCTGGGGCGCCGGCGGCCAGCCGACGAAGCGCTGCAGGAAATCGGTACGGTAGGCGTAGATGCCGATGTGGCGCAACCACTCGCCCCCGTCGGGCAGTGCATCGCCGCCGCCGGCAAAGGCCTCGCGCGGCCAGGGAATCGGCGCGCGGCTAAAATACAGGGCCATGCCCCGCGCGTCGGTCACCACCTTGCAGACGTTCGGGTTGCGCAGGTCCTCCGCGCTGACGATGATTTCGCACAGGGTCGCAATGCCCGCGCTGTCGTGCCGGGCGAGGTTGCCCGCGACCTGGTCGATCACCGCCGGGGGGATGAGCGGCTCGTCGCCCTGCACGTTGACGACTATGTGGTGCGCGGGCAGCTCCAGCGCCTGGGCGACTTCCTGCAAACGGTCGGTGCCGGAGGGGTGGTCGGCGCGCGTCAGCAGCACATCGGCGCCGAAGCCGCTGGCGGCGTCGACGATACGCGCGTCGTCGGTGGCGATCACCACGCGGCCTGCGCCGCTGCGCCGGGCCTGCTCCCACACGCGCTGCACCATCGGCTTGCCGTGGATCTCCAGCAGGGGCTTGCCGGGCAACCGTGTGGAACCGTAGCGCGCCGGGATGACGACTGTGAACGACATGAAAAAACTCCGTACTTCAGGGCCGGGCCAGGTGCGCCACCGCGTCTACCAGGCGCGCGGGTAATTGCGCGCTCACCCGCAGGAACCAGGCGTTGTCACCGACCAACGCGGTGCATTTTACCGCGTCCTTCTGCGTCATGATAACAGGCCTGTCGCGCAGGCCGGCGAAGTCGGCGGCGCGAAACCGGTGGTGATCAGGAAACAGGCGCGGCGTGACCGCGAAGCCCGCGCGCTCGAGCATGTCGATGAACAGCGCCGGCCGGCCCAGCCCCGCCACGGCGTAGACCTCGCGACCGATGGCCTGCGGCGACACCTCGACGCGTTCGTCACGCTGCAGGTGGATGAGCGCCTCGGGCAGGTAGCGCACGTCCGCGTCGTCGCCGGCGCCGCCGCGCGACAACACGAAGTCCGCCTGCGCCAGCCGCGACAGGGGCTCGCGCAGGGGGCCCGCAGGCAGGCAGTGGCCGTTGCCAAACGCGGCCTGCGCATCGTACAGCACGACTTCCAGGTCGCGGCCCAGGGAGTAGTGTTGCAGACCGTCGTCGCTGAGCACGATGTCGACATGCGCGCGGCGCAACAGGGCCTGCACCGCCGCCGCACGGTTGCCGGCCACCACACAGGGGCAGCCGCCGCGGCGCTGGATCAGCAGCGGCTCGTCACCGCACTCGCGTGCCGTGCTGTGCGGCCCGACCCAGTGCGGCGCCGGCGAGCTCGCGGCGCCGTGGCCACGGCTGACCACGCCCGCAACGATGCCGCGCTCGCGCAGGGCCTGCACCAACGCGATCACCACCTCGGTCTTGCCGGTCCCGCCCAGGGTGATATTGCCGATGACCACCACCGGCACCGGCGCACGGTAACTGCGCCGCAACCCGCGGCGAAACGCGTAGCGGCGCGTAAAACTCGCCGCGCGGAAGGTCCACTCCAGCGGCCACAGCAGGCACAGCCAGGGCGCGCCGCGGTACCAGGCGTCCGGCAACGCCTGCTGCAGGCGCTGTCTCACGCGCTGAATTCCCGCTGGTAGAGCTGCGCGTAGAGCCCGCCCTGCGCGAGCAACTGCGCGTGACTGCCGGCGGCGACCAGCCTGCCCTGATCCAGCACGAGGATGCGGTCGGCCTGCTCCACGGTGGACAGACGGTGCGCGATCACCAGCGTGGTGCGGCCGCGCATGACACTGGCCAGTGCCTGCTGCAGGCGGTGTTCCGAGGCGTTGTCCAGCGCCGAGGTGGCCTCGTCGAGAATCAGCAGCGGCGCATCCTTGAGGATCGCGCGGGCGATGGCGATGCGCTGGCGCTGGCCGCCGCTGAGTCCACCGCCGCCCTCGCCCAGCACGGTATCGAACCCCTGCGGCAGCGCGTCGATGAACTCCAGCGCGCAGGCCGACTCCGCGGCGGCGCGCACCTGTTCGCGCGTGCAATCGCCGAGACCGCCGTAGGCGATGTTGTTCCACACCGTGTCGCGAAACAGGGGGGCATCCTGGGACACCAGGGCGATCTGGCGGCGCAGGCAGTCCAGGCGGTAATCCTCCAGGGGTACCCCGTCGAGCAACAGGCTGCCGGCGGGCGCCGGGTAGAAGCGCGCCAGCAGTCGCGTGAGAGTGCTCTTGCCGGCCCCCGAGGGCCCCACCAGCGCCACGGTTTCACCCGCCGCGATGTCCACGCTGATATCGTGCAGCACCGGCTGTTGCGCGCCGGGGTAGGTAAAGCTCAGCCCGCGCACGGTGATATTGCCGGCGACCCTGTCCACCTCGAGCTCGCCGGCGTCCGCCTCGTCGGGCTGGTCCAGTTGCGCGAAGATGTCCTCGGCGGCGGCCAGGCCGCGCTGCAGCACACTCTGCACGCCGCTGAGCTGGCGCAGGGGCTTGCCCAACTGCACGGCGGCCACCAGGAAGGCGACCAGCGAACCGGCGGAGAAGTCCGCCAGCACCGCCGGCGACAGGGCGAACCACAGCAGCAACGCCAGCGCGAGGGCGAGCAGGCCCTGGATAACAGGCGTGCCCAGGGCCTCGGCAAAGGCCAGTTTCAGGCTCTGCCGCCGGTTGTAATCGCTGGCCGTGGCGAAACGCTGCGCCTGCCGCTGGCGCCCCCCGAACATGCGCACCTCGCGCCAGGCGCCGACGCTTTCGCCGGTGACCTGGGTCACCTCCCCCATGGACGCCTGGATGCGGCGGCTGTAGCGGCGGAACAGGCGCCCCACCAGCGTCACCACCAGCGTGATGAAAGGGGCCACCACCAGGAACAACAGGCACAGGCGCCAGTTCAGGTACAGCATGTAGCCCACCAGCGCGACGACCACCAGGCTCTCGCGCAGGATGGTCTTGAGCGCCTTGGTCACGGCGCCGGTGACCTGCTCCACGTTGAAGGTCACGCGCGACACCAGTACGCCGTGGCTGTGGCGATCGAAGTACAGGCCCGGCGCGCGCAACATCTTGTCGAACAACTGGCAGCGCAGGTCGTGGATGAGATTGCGCGCGACAAGACTGATGAAGTAGGCCCCGGCAAAAAACCCGCTGGCGCGCAGTACGGTGAGCAACAGCAGCGCCAGCGGCACCGCCACGCGCACGAATTCCAGCTGGCCTCCCGGCGGCACCTCGTACACCGTGTAGGCCAGTGTCGACAGTATCCCCGTGGCGCCGGCGCCCTGCGCGCCGCCCTCGGGCCCGAGGGCGTCGAGCAACAGCTGCATGAGGTCCGCCAGCAGCACCACGCCCGCGGAGTACAGCGCGTAGCCGGCGAAACTGAGCAGGAAGAACAGCCAGTACGGCGCGGCGTAGGACAGGAGGCGGCGGTAGAGCTGCCAGTCGCTGTAGCGGCCGGCGCGCGGCAGGTAGTCGCGGCTACCCATCGCCCGGCGCTGGCGCCGCGGGTTGGCGGGTGGTGATGCTCAGGTGAATGAAGCCCATCTGCCCCGCCGCGTCCATCGCGCGCACCACGTCCTGGTGCGCGGCCTGCGCGTCGGCGGTGATGATCATCGGCAGCGTGGTATCGCCGGCCGATTCCTTGTAGATGGCCGCCTGCAGCGTGCGCAGGCGCGAGTCCACCAGTGCGCGGCCGTTGACGCGGTAGCCGCCGGATTCGTCGACCAGTATCTCGATCTGCTCCTCCACCGTCGCCTGCGGCCTGCCCTCCGCCTCGGGCAGGTCGATGCTGAGCTGGGTCTCGCGGGTAAACGTGGTGGAGACCATGAAGAAAATCAGCAGCAGGAACACGATGTCGATCAGCGGGGTCAGGTTGATCCCGACCTCCTCGCGGCGCTGGCGGCGGAACTTCAAGACGCGGCTTCCGTGTTCTCTTCGCTGTGCAGGGCGTCGACCAGCTTGATGGTCTCCTGCTCGAGGTCCACCACGATGGCGTCGATGCGGCCGGTGAAGTAGCGGTGCATGACCAGCGCGGGAATCGCCACCGTCAGCCCCGCCGCGGTGGTGATCAGCGCCTCGGAAATGCCCCCCGCCAGCGCGCTGGCGTTACCGGTGCCCTGGGCCATGATCTCGGCGAAGACCTTGATCATACCCAGCACCGTGCCGAGCAGGCCCAGCAAGGGTGCCACCGCGGCGATGGTCCCCAGGGTATTGAGGTAGCGCTCGAGTTCGTGCACGACGTGGCCCGCCGCTTCCTGGATGCTCTCCTTCATGACCTCGCGGCCGTGGTAGGCGTTGCCCAGGCCGGCGGCCAGGATGCGCCCCAGCGGCGAGGACTCGCGCAGGGTGCGCAGGCGCGTGGCGTCCATCTCGCCGCGCTTGAGCTGCTTCCACACGGTCGCCAGCAGATGCGGCGGCGAGATTTTTTTCGGGTTGAGCGTATACAGCCGCTCGATACATATCGCCAGCACGAGGACGGAACTGAGAACGATCAGCACCATCAACCAGCCGCCGGCTACCAACAGTTCTAGCACGGTGACGCCCCTTGGTCCGGTGAGACGGGCCCATTATACGCACAGGTTTCACTGCTGGAATAGCGGGCAAACTACCACCAGAAGCGCCGCCGCTGCTCGCGCCAGGCGCGCACCGTCAGCGGCCCGTCCGGGTGCAGGCGGAACTCCAGCGCGCCAGCGGCGGCGGTGTCGTAGCGCGCCACGCCCTGCTGCGACAGGGCGGCGAGCACGTCCGGGTGGGGATGGCCAAAACGGTTGGCGTAGCCGCGGCTGAGCACCCCCACGGCGGGCGCCACGGTCTTGAGCAGGGTGCGCGAGGTGGACGTGGCGCTGCCGTGGTGCGCCACCAGCAGCCAGTCGGCGGACAGCTGCCCGCGCCAGAAGCGCACCAGGCTGCGCTCGCGGGCGGCGGCGATATCCCCGGGCAACAACAGCCGCTGTCCGCCCACCTGCACCTGCAGCACACAGGAGGCGTTGTTCTCACTGAGCCCGCGCTCCTGCGCCGGCGAAAGAAAGCGGAAACGCTGCCCCCCCGGCCAGCGCCAGCTCTCACCGGCGCGGCAGGACCGACCGCGAGCAGTGTCGACGCTGCCGCCGCGACGCACTCGCGCCACCGGCAGCGCAGCCAGCACGGTACCCACCCCGGCGCTGTGGTCCAGGTCGCCGTGGCTGACGACCAGGGTATCCAGGCGACGAATCCCGGCACGCCGCAGAAAGGGCAACACCACTGAATCCGCAAGGTTGCCGCCGCCGGGGACCCCACCGCCGGTATCGTAGAGCAGTACGCGCTGGCCGGCGCGCAGCAGGACCGCCGTGCCCTGCCCCACATCCAGCACGGTGACCGTCAGGCCGCGCGCGTCGCCCGCCGGCAGCTGCGCCGGGGGCAGGGACAGCGGCAGCAACAACAGCGCGCACAGCGCGCGCAGGGGCCAGCCGCCGGGCAGCGGCCACAACAGCAGCGCGCACAGGGCCAGCGCGATACCCAGGGCTCCCCCCTGCAGTTCCAGCCAGGCGGGACCGGCGGCCCCCTCGGCCAGGGCGCGGGCCGGGGGCAGCACGGCCTCCACCAGCCAGGCCGCGACGCGCCAGGGCGCCTCGGCCCAGGCCAGGCCGAGCAGGTGGCAGGCCACGCCGCACAGCGTCAGGGGCACGATCACCAGGCCCACCAGCGGAATCAGCACCAGGTTGGCCAGCAGCGACAGGGTGCTGCCGCCGCCAAAAAACAGCGCGCCCAGCGGCAACATAACCAGCGCCATGTAGCCCTGGGTCGCCAGGGCGCCGGCCAGCCTGGCCCCGGCCGCGCCGCGCCGCGACGGTCCGCGCCCGGCGCGCCCCTTGCGCCAGTGCGCCAACCACAACAGCGCGGCCACCGCGCCGAAGGACAACCAGAACCCGCTGCCGGTGACCGCCAGCGGATTGCACAACAGTACAATGACCGCCGCCAGCAACAGGTTGCGCTGCGCGTGGCTGTGGCGCCCGGCCAGGGCCGCCAGGGCGAAGGCCAGCAGCATGACCAGCGCGCGCTGTGTCGGCAGGGAAAAGCCGGCCAGGGCGGCGTAGGCGCAGGCCGGCAGCATGGCGCCGAGCGGCGCCAGCCAGGCGCCGCGGCGAGCGATGGGCAAGCGCGACAGTCCCGCGCCCAGCAGGTAGCCGATAGCGGCGACCATGCCCACGTGCAGCCCGGAGATCACCAGCAGGTGGCTGGTGCCCAGGTGCTGGAACACGGCGCGCAGGTCGGGGGTCAGCGCGGCGCGGTCGGCCACCGCCAGCGCGCGCAGGATCGCTCGCGCGTCCTCCCCCGCCGACAGGTCGGCGATGCGCGCGGCGATGTCCCCGCGCAGGCGCTGGTGCGCATAGCGCGGCCCCTCCTCCCCCGGCAACGCCCTGGCCACATCGCGCCGCACGCTGCCCACGGCGTCCACCCGGCGACGGGCAAACCAGTCCTGGGCGTTGTAGGAGCCGGGGTTGGCCAGGCCCCAGGGTTGCTTCAGGCGCAGGTCGAATTGCCAGCGCTGCCCCGGCCGCAGCACCCGCGCGCCGTAGTAGGACAGGGCGAGACGGCGCGGGCCGGCGCAGTGCGGCGGCCACAGCGCCTGCACATCGAAGTCGAAGCGCTGCTGCGGCGTGCCGTCGGGCAGCAGCCGCCGTTGCGGCAGGGAGGCGATGACGCCCTGCGCGCCGATTTCGACGCCGACACAGGCCGGTGCCAGGCGCGCACGCAGCAACTGCTGCCCGTGCCAGCCCGCCGCCAGCGCGCCCGCGGCGAGACCGGCACACAGCCATAGCGTCGGGCGCGGCAGCGCCAATGGCAGCAGGGCCACGGGGGCCAGCGCCAGCCACAGCGCCGGCGGCGGCAAGGCGGGCAACAGGGCCACAACGCACACACCCGCCACCACGCCGCACATCCAGGTGCCGGCTCCCACACCCACACCCACACCCGCGCCCGCGCCCGCGCCCACGCCCACGCCCGGGGCCAGGCATGGATGCGTGCTTGAATGTGCACCCTCTTTGCGCATAATAAGGCGCGGGCTGTTACCCCCCCGCGACGACCCGCAACGTCGTTATTCCGTTGCAGTGAAGCACACCGACAGGAAAAACGGCAGACCACTTCCGGCCAATCGCCCATGCCCAAGAAAACCCTCAAATCCATCGTGCCCAGCGCCGCGCGGGTGCGCGAAATAGCTGCCCTGAAGGTGCTGGGCGAATGGATTTACGAGGGCAACCTGTGGCACATCAACCGCTATTCCGCGGCGATGGCCTTCTTCGTCGGTTTTCTTGTCGCCTTCATGCCCATACCGGGGCAGATGGTGCTGGCGGCCCTGCTGGCGATCCTGTTCCGCTGCAACCTGCCGCTGTCAGTGGGACTGGTGTGGATCACCAACCCGGTGACCATGCCGGCGATCTACTTCCTCGCCTACCAGGTGGGGGCGCTGTTACTGGACGCGCCGGTGCGGCAACTGAACTTCGAACTGAGTTTCCACTGGCTGGGCACCAGCCTGGTAGCGATCTGGAAGCCGTTCCTGCTCGGCTGCATGGTCTGCGGGCTGTTTTTCGGTTGCGTGGGCTATTTCGTCATCAGTGTGATGTGGCGCTGGCGCGTCGCGCGCCAGTGGCGCCTGCGCAAGAAGCGGCGGCGCCTGCGGCTCAGCGATCCTGGTTGAGTACCAGCGCGGGCGCCAGGCGCGCCGCCCGGCGCGCGGGATAGATCGCCGCGACCACACACATCACCAGCGCCACCGCGCCGACCAGCACCACGTCGCGCCACAGCAGGTCCACCGGCAGGAAGGATACCGGGTAGACGTCGGTATCGAGAAAGCGCATTCCCAGGACCCCTTCCAGCCAGCGGACAAGCCCCGGCACCGCCAGGCTGCCGGCGGCGCCCACCGCGCCGCCGGCGACGACGCCCACCGCGCCGATCATTCCCCCCTGCAGCAGGAAGATCCAGGCAATATCGCGACCCGAGGCGCCCAGGGTGCGCAGGATGGCAATGTTGCCCTGCTTGTCCAGCACCACCAGCACCAGCGAGGAGACGACATTGAAGGCGGCCACGGCGATGATCGACAGCAGCAACAGCGTCACCAGGTTGCGCGACAGCTGGATAGCCGCGTAGAGATTGCCGTGGGTCATGATCCAGTGGGTGGCATAGTACCCGTGCGGGAGCCTGTCGGTGAGCTCCCAGCCGATGCGCCGCGCCGAGAACAGGTCGTGCGTGGCGACGCGGAAGCCGCTGACCCGCCCCGCAATACCGGCGAGCCGCGCGGCCAGCGGCAGCGGCACCAGGGCCACCGCCTGGTCCAGCTCGGTGCCGGTTTCGAGAATACCCGCCAGGCGCACCGGCTCGAAACGCGCCGCGCTGGAACGCTCACTGCCCGGCTCGCCCGGCGCCACCAGGGTGATGCGATCACCCACCGCGACGCCCAATCGCGTCGCCACACCGGCGCCCAGCACCAGGCTGTCCGGGGCCTGCGCCAGTTGCGCCAGGGCCGGGGCGTCGAGGTAGTCGCGCAGTGCGCGCGGCAGGCGGCCGCCGGCGGCGTCGAGGCCGACACCGCGGGCGGTGTCGATCGCGGTACCGCGCATGACCAGGGCGTCGAATTCCACGAAGGGAGTGACCTCGGCGACCTCCGGATGCTCCTGCAACAACGGTAGTTGCGCCTGCCAGTCGTCGATGGGAACACTGGCGTAGAGGGTGACATGGGGCACCAGGCCGAGGATGCGCTCGCGCATCTCCTTGTCGAAGCCGTTCATCACCGAGAGCACGATAATCAGCAGGCCGATGGCGACCACCAGGCCGAGCATTGACAGCAGCGACAGGAAGGTGGAGAGATGCCCGCGCCCCGAGGGAAAGGTGTAGCGCAGGGCCACCCGCAGCCGTTCGCCGCCGGTCACACCAGGATTCCGTCGCGCAGTTCGAGAGTGCGGTTCATATGCGCCGCGATGGCCGGGTCGTGGGTGACCACGATGAATGAGGCGCGCTCCTGGCCCAGTTCGTCGATCAGCGCCAGCACCTGGGCGGCCGAGTGCGGATCGAGGTTGCCGGTGGGCTCGTCGAGCAGGACACAGTCCGGCTGGCCTACCAGGGCGCGTGCGATCGCGACGCGCTGGCGCTCCCCCCCGGACAGCTGCGCCGGGCGATGATCCAGACGCTGCGCCATGCCCACGCGGCCGAGCATGGCGTCGGCGCGGCGCCAGGCCTCGCGCCGGGCCTCGCCGCGAATGAGCAGCGGCATGGCGACGTTCTCGCGCGCGTCGAATTCCGGCAGCAGGTGATGGAACTGGTAGACAAAGCCCAGTCGCGTATTGCGCAGCGCGCACAGTGCGTTTTCCGGCAAGGCGCCCAGGTCCTGGCCGCCGAGCAGCACGCGCCCGCTGCTGGGCCGGTCCAGGCCGCCGAGCAGGTTGAGCAGGGTCGACTTGCCGGAACCGGAAGCGCCGACAATGGCAATTTTCTCTCCCGCGGCCAGTTCCAGCTGCACCCCGTTGAGTACCTGCACCGAGCGGTTGCCGTCCTCGTAGACCCGGCACAACTTGTCGCAGCGCAGCACCGGCTCACTCATAACGCAGCACCTCCGCGGGGGCGATACGCGCGGCGCGCCACGCCGGGTACAGGGTGGCGAGCAGGCTCAGCAGCAGCGAGGCGCCGGCCACCATGGCCACGTCCGCCCACTGCAGTTGCGCCGGCAATTCGCTGATGAAATACACCGCGGGATCGAACAGCTTGACACCGAACAGGCGCTCCAGCGCGGCGGTCAGGTCGGCGATATTCAACGCCAGGGTGACGCCGATCAGCGCCCCGGCGACGATGCCCACGGCGGCCAGGGCCAGGCCGTGGGCGACGAAAATGGCGATGATGCCGCGCGGCCGCGCGCCCAGGGTGCGCAGCACGGCGATGTCGCGACGCTTTTCCGTGACCGACATAACCAGCGTGGACACGATATTGAACGCCGCCACCGCGACCACGCTGAGCAGCAACAGACTGACCATGACCTTCTCCATTTTCACCGCGCGGAACAGGGAACCCTGGGTGCGGCTCCAGTCCTTCACCTGGTAACCCGCTCCCAACTCGGCGGCCAGCGACGCCATGATGCCCGGGGCCGCGTGCAGGTCCGGCGTGCGCACCTGCAGGCCGTGCACGCGCTCACCCGCGGCGAGCAGTCGCTGCCCCGTGGCCAGGGACACGTAGGCCTGGTAGCTGTCGGGCTGGGCGCCTACCTCAAACACGCCGCTGACGGTGAGGCGCTTGCTGCGCGGAAAGACCCCCAGCGGCGTCACCGTCAGGCGCGGCAAGGTGACCTCCACCTGGTCCCCGGGGCCGACCCCGAGCATGCCCGCCAGCGAGGCGCCGAGCACGACGTTGAAGCCCGGCCCGGCGAGGCCGTCCAGGCTGCCCGCACGCATACGCGCGGCCACCTCGGACACCCGCGCTTCCCGTTGCGGGTCAATCGCGGTGAGCACGGCGCCGCGCACGCTGCGCGCACTGCCGAGGATGACCTTGTCGGTGAGGTAGGGAGACACGGCGACAATGTCCTCGCGCTGTTCCAGTTGCGCGGCCAGCGCGCGCCAGTCGTCGATACTCGCGCGCTGTTCCACGTAGCCGTGCGGCACCAGGGACAGGATGCGCCCGCGCAGTTCCGCGGCGAAGCCGTTCATCACCGACAACACGACGATTAGGCTGGCCACACCGAGCACCATACCGAGCATGGACACGGCGGCGATGACGGCGGTGAAACGGTTGCGTTTACGACTGAAGCTGTAGCGCAGCCCGACAAAACTCGCGTAGCCCAGGGAGGCGTTGGCGCTGAAACTCACGCGGCCGGTCTACTGACCTGTGTTGCGGTCGGCGGGATAGTAACGATCGGGGTTCTCCCTGCCCACCTGGCCGTCGCGGGTCTGTTCGTCGCACGCGCGCGGGTCGCCGCCACAGATCTCGCAGGCGGTGTCGATGCCCAGTGCGCCCATGCCGCCGCAGGAGCCCTTGATGGGCTCACGGCCGGCGATGACACCCACCGCCATGGCGGCGACCACCAGCCCGACCACCAGCAGCGTGAGAAAAAAGAGTGTCATGACTTGCCTCCCGGCTCTCTACCCGTTTCCGCAGCCGACACCGCGCCAGTCGTGGAAGACGGCAGGTAGGCGGCCATCGGCGCCGTGTGACTGTGTGTGAAGCCGTCCTGCGACCTGTATATGAAATATACCGCCAAAGCCTGCTCGGTGGCCACCGCTGCGGCGCGCTCGCGCCCCAGCACGCTCAGGGCGGTGGCCCAGGCGTCGGCGAGCATCGCACTGGGGTGCACCACCGTGACCGAGACCAAATCGTGGGCCACCGGCCAGCCGCTGCGCGGGTCGATCGTGTGCGAATAGCGCTTGCCCTGGTAGTCGAAAAAGTTGCGGTAGTCGCCGGAGGTGGCGACGGCGACGTCACTGGCCTGCAGCGTCGCGGCCACCGCGCGGCCGCCCGCGTCTGGCTGTTCGATCGCAACGCGCCATGGGTCGCCCCTGCCGCTGTGCCCGGACAACTTCATCTCGCCCCCCACCTCGAGCAGGAAACGCTGCACACCGTTCTCGCCCAGCCAGCGCGCCGCGCGGTCGACGGCGTAGCCCTTGGCCAGGGAGGACAGGTCCAGCGCCAGCTTGCGCTGCTTCATGACGCTGCCCCCGTGCAGGTTGAAACGCAGGTGCTGCTGCCCGACCTGCGCCAGGCGCGCCTGTATCTCTTCCGGCTTCGGCGGCTGCACTACCGGCGCCCCCGGGCCGAAGCCCCACAGGTCCACCAGCGGCCCGACGGTCACGTCGTAGGCCCCGCCGCTCTGCGTGCCGACCTGCATCGCGGTCATGAGTACCTGCATGAGTTCGCCGGAGAGCTGAAACCAGCTGCCCGGCGTGGCGCGGTTGAGGCGACTGAGTTCCGAGTCCTCGCGGTAGGTGGACATGGTCGCGTCAATAGCGTCCAGGACCGCCTGTACGCCCGTGCGCACCTCCTCGGGCACCGGTTGCTGCGCCGCCGGTACATACACCAGCGACCAGGTGGTGCCCATGGTGGGACCGTTGAGCCTGACCGTTTCCGGCTCGCCCACGCCACAGCCACCAAGGCCGAACAACAGCACGAACAACAGCAACAGACAAAAAAGCCACTCGCGGGAGTGGCTTGTGCGCGCACGGCGGAGAATATCAACCACCGAAATCATCGAGCAGGATGTTCTCGGGCTCGACACCCAAATCGGTGAGCATCTGGATGACCGCCGAGTTCATCATGGGCGGACCGCACATGTAGTACTCGCAGTCTTCCGGCGCGGGGTGGTCCTTCAGGTACTCTTCGTACAGGACGTTGTGGATGAACCCGGTCAGACCGTCCCAGTCGTCCTCCGGCTGCGGGTCGGACAGGGCCACGTGCCATTCGAAGTTGTCGTTTTCCTCGGCGAGCTGGTCGTACTCGTCCTGGTAGAACATCTCGCGCAGGGAGCGCGCGCCGTACCAGAAGGAGATCTTGCGCTTGCTGTGCAGGCGCTTGAGCTGGTCGAACAGGTGCGAGCGCATGGGCGCCATACCCGCACCGCCGCCGATGAAGACCATCTCGGCGTCGGTATCCTTGGCGAAAAACTCGCCAAAGGGGCCGTAGACCTTCACCTTGTCCCCCGGCTGCAGGTTGAACACCCAGGACGACATGATGCCGGGCGGGATGCCCTCGCTGCCCGGCGGCGGCGTGGCGATGCGGATGTTGAACTTGACGATACCCTTCTCTTCCGGGTAGTTGGCCATGGAGTAGGCGCGGATCACCGGCTCTTTCACCACCGACTCGAGCTTGAAGAAACCAAAGCGCTCCCAGTCGCCGCGGTACTCCTCCTCGATGTCGAAATCGGAGTACTTCACGTGGTGCGGCGGGCACTCCAGCTGCACGTAGCCGCCGGCGCGGAAATCGACGTTCTCGCCCTCGGGCAGGCGCAGGGTCAGTTCCTTGATGAAGGTCGCCACGTTGGGATTGGATTCCACCGTGCATTCCCACTGCTTCACCCCGAACACTTCCTCGGGCACCACGATCTTCATGTCCTGCTTCACCGCGGTCTGGCAGCTCAGGCGCCAGCCCTCGTCCGCCTCGCGGCGCGTGAAATGGGACTCCTCGGTGGGCAACATGGAACCGCCGCCCTCCTCGACGATGCACTTGCACTGGGCGCAGGTGCCGCCGCCGCCACAGGCGGAAGCGAGAAAGATATTGGACTCCGACAGCGTCTGCAGCAGCTTGCCGCCGGCGGGTACGGTGATGGTCTTCTCGCCGTTGATCTCGATATTGACGTCACCGGAACTGACCAACCGGGCGCGGGCGAAGAGAATCACCAGTACCAGCAGCAACACGATCGCGGTGAACATGCCCACGCCGAAAAAGATTGTCATATCCATGTCTGACTAGCCCCGCTTGCCTAGATGTCGATGCCGCCGAAGGACATGAAGCCCAGCGACATCAGGCCGACGATAATGAAGGTGATGCCCAGCCCCTGCAGCCCCTCGGGCACGTCGGAGTACTTGAGCTTCTCGCGGATGCCCGCCAGGGCGACGATGGCCAGCGCCCAGCCCACGCCGGAGCCCGCGCCGAACACCACGCTCTCGGCGAAGGTGTAATCGCGCTCCACCATAAACAGCGAGGCGCCAAGGATTGCGCAGTTCACCGTGATCAGCGGCAGGAATACGCCCAGCGCGTTGTACAGGGCCGGCACGAAGCGGTCCAGGAACATTTCCAGGATCTGCACGATGGCGGCGATAACACCGATGTAGGACAGCAGGCCGAGGAAGCTCAGGTCCATGTCCGGCAGCCCCGCCCAGGCCAGCGCGCCATCCGACAACAGGTAGTTGTAGATGAGGTTGTTCACCGGCACGGTGATGGTCAGCACCACCACGACCGCGATACCCAGGCCCAGCGCGGCCTGGATTTTCTTCGAGATGGCGAGGAAGGTGCACATGCCCAGGAAGAAGGCCAGGGCCATGTTCTCGATGAAGATTGCCCGGATAAACAGGCTCAGCAGGGCTTCCATCTACGCGCCCTCCCTGACCGTGGTATGGCTGGCCATCTTGAAGTCCGGTTCCTCCACCTGCTCCTTCTGCACGCTGCGCAGGGCCCAGATGAACATGCCGATGAGGAAGAAGGCGCTGGGCGGCAGCAGCAACAGGCCGTTCGGGTTGTACCAGCCGCCCTCGGTGACCAGCGGCAGTATCTCGAAGCCCATCAGCTTGCCGGCGCCGAACAGTTCGCGCACCACCGCCACGGCGATGAGCACCACGCTGTAACCCAGCCCGTTGCCAATGCCGTCGATGAAGCTGGGCAGTGGCGGGTTCTTCATGGCGTAGGCCTCCGCGCGGCCCATCACGATACAGTTGGTGATGATCAGGCCGACGAAGACCGACAGCTGCTTGCTGATGGCATAGGCGTAGGCCTTGAGAAACTGGTCCACCACGATAACCAGCGAGGCGATGATGACCATCTGCACGATGATGCGGATGCTGCCGGGAATGTGTCGGCGGATAATCGACACGCCGAGGTTGGAAAAGGCGCAGACAAAGGTCAACGCCACACACATTACCAGGGTGACCTGCAACGAGGAGGTGACCGCCAGGGCCGAGCAGATACCCAGGATCTGCAGGGCAATGGGGTTGTTCCTGAAGATCGGCGTGGTCAGTGTCGCTTTCACGGAATCCATACTCAGGCCTCTCCCGCTCTGAGGTTATCAAGAAATGGCGCAAAGCCGTTTTCACCCAGCCAGAACTGCACCAGGTTGGTCACGCCGCGCGCGGTCAGTGTCGCCCCGGCCAGCCCGTCCACCCGCCAGGGGGCATTGGGGTTGTCCGGATCCACGCTGCCCTTGATAAGCTGCAGCGCCACCTCGTCGTCGCGGTAGACTTTTTTGCCCGGCCACAGGGCCTTCCAGCGCGGGTTGTCCACCTCGCCGCCGAGTCCCGGCGTCTCGCCATGCTCATAGAAGCCCAGGCCGGCGACGGTGTTGGCGTCCGACTCCAGGGCGATAAAACCGTACAGCGTTGACCACAGGCCGTAACCGCGCACCGGCAGGATCACCTTGTCGACCCCGCCCTGCTCGTCCTCGACGATATACACACGGGTGTAGTGCTCGCGACGGAAGATCTTGGCGATATCCTCATCCACGGACAGCGCCTCGGAACGCGCCGGGTCCTTGGCCGCCTTGAGCGGATCAATGGATTGCGCATCCACATCGTCGGCGAAATGCCCGTTGCGCAGGTCCACCACGCGGGTGGTGATCTGCTTGAACTGCTCTTCCACGTCGCGGGTCTCGTCGAGCATGCCCGCGGCGGCGAGGATATTGCGCTTGCGGTCCAGGCTCTTGTTGAGTTCCTGCGCCGGTTTCAGCATGACCGCGGCGGTGGACACGATCACCGAGCACACCACGCACAGCAGCAGCGCCACCGTCAGCGTCTTGCCGATACTGTCATTACTGGACACGTGACAGCCTCCGTTTGATGTTTGCCTGCACCACGAAATGATCGATCAGCGGGGCGAACAGGTTGGCGAAGAGGATAGCCAGCATGATGCCCTCGGGAAATGCCGGGTTGACGACACGAATCAACACCGTCATCACGCCGATGAGTATACCGAAGGCCCACTTGCCGGCATCGGTCATGGCCGCCGACACCGGGTCGGTGGCCATGAACACCATGCCGAAGGCGAAACCGCCGGTCACCAGGTGCCAGTACCAGGGCATGGCGAAGGCCGGGTTGGTGTCGGAGCCGACCAGGTTGAACAGGCCGGACAGGGCGAACATGCCGATAAAGACACCGAAGATAATGCGCCAGGACGCCACCCGCGTGATCAGCAGCAGCACCATGCCCAGCAGTATGGCCAGGGTCGAGGTCTCGCCAATCGAGCCGGGCACCGAACCGATGAAGGCCTCCATCCAGCTCCACTGTTGCTGCAGGGCCTGCATGCCGTCCGAGGCGACCACGGACAGCGCGGTGGCGCCGCTGTAACCGTCCACCGCCACCCAGACGCTGTCACCGGACAGTTGCGCCGGGTAGGCGAAATAGAGGAAAGCGCGCCCGGTCAGCGCCGGGTTGAGGAAGTTCTTGCCGGTACCGCCGAACACCTCCTTGCCGATCACCACACCGAAGCTGATACCCAGGGCCACCTGCCACAGCGGAATGTCCGGCGGGCAGGTCAGGGCAAACAGGATGGAGGTGACAAAGAAGCCCTCGTTGACCTCGTGACCGCGGCGCACCGCGAACAGTATCTCCCAGGCGATGCCAACCAGGAAGGTGGTGATGTAGATGGGCAGGAAAAACACCGCGCCGTACCACAGGCAGTGCCAGGTGCTGGAAGCGTCGTAGCCGCCGAACGTGCCGATCAGCCAGCCGCGCCAGCCCTCCACGGCGTAGCCCGCGGGCATCACTTCCGTGGCCAGCGCGCCGAGGTTGTACATGCCGTAGAACATGGCCGGGAAGGTGGCCAGCCACACGGTGATCATGATGCGCTTGAGGTCCACACCGTCGCGCACGTGTGCGGTGGTGCGCGTCACGCTGTCAGGGGAATAGAGGAAGGTATCGAAAACCTCGTACAGGGCGTAGTATTTCTGGAAACGCCCGCCTTCCTGGAAATGGTGCTCGATACTGTCGAGCATTTGCCGCAGTCCCACGATTCAACCCTCCTTTTCTATGCGCGTGAGGTTGTCCCGCAGGATGGGACCGTACTCGTATTTGCCGGAGCAGACATAGCTGCACAGCGCCAGGTCTTCCTCGTCCAGTTCGAGACAGCCCAGCGCCTGGGCCATCTCCGTGTCGCCCACCACGAGGGCGCGCAACAGCTGGGTGGGCAGGATATCCAGGGGCATGACCTTCTCGTAGGAGCCCACGGGCACGATGGCGCGCTCACTGCCGTTGGTGTTGGTGGTCATGGGCAGCGGCTTGCCCCCGAAGAAACTGGAGACGTAGATACCGAGGCTGGAGTGCTTGTTGAAGCCGGGTGAAAACCAGCCCATGAACTCGCGTTTGCGCCCTTCCAGCAGCACCGATACCTGGTTGTGGTAGCGCCCCAGGTAGGCCGTCGCCCCGGACACCGCGCGCCCACCCAGCACCGAGCCGGAAATGATACGGTTCTCGCCGTTGCGCAGCTGGCCGGCGCACAGCGCCTGCAGGTCGGCGCCCAGGCGCGTGCGCAGCAGCCGCGGGTTGTCCACCTGTGGCCCGCCCAGGGCGACGATGCGCGGCGTGTACAGCTTGCCGTCCAGGAACAAGCGGCCGATGGCAATCACCTCCTGGTAGCCGATGGTCCATACCACCTGCGACAGGGCGGCGCCCATCTTGAAATGTACGTGGGTACCCGCGAGCCCTGCGGGATGCGGACCGGCGAACTCCTCGCTCTCGATATTCGCGGCGCTGCCCGCGGGGATCTCGGCCCCGGGGGCCTTGCACAGGAAGAGCTTGCCGCTGGTCAGGCGCGCCAGCAGGTCCAGGCCCAGGGCGAAGGCCTCGGGCTGCTCGGCGATGACCAGCGCCGGGTCCGCCGCCAGCGGATGCGTGTCGATGGCGGTGACGAAAATGGCCGCCGCCTCGCTGTCCGGCGCCGGCACCTTGCTGAACGGGCGCGTGCGCAACGCCGTCCACTGGCCGCTGCGCACCAGCGTATCGCGAATGCTGTCGGCGTCGGGCAGGCTGTCGGCGCTGCAGGTCGGGAAGGATTCCGCCTCCTCGCCGTCGCCGTCGACCTCGATCACCACCGACTGCAGTACCCGCCGGGCACCGCGGTTGATGGCCGCGACCACGCCGCCGGCCGGGGCGGTGTAGCGCACACCCTCGGTTTTCTTGTCGGTGAACAGTAATTGTCCCAGCTTGACCCGGTCGCCCTCGGCGACTTCCATGGTCGGCTTCATGCCGACATAATCGAACCCGACCAGGGCCGCGGCCCGGGTCGCGGGGGCATTTTCAATCGCCTGCCGGGGGGCACCTTGAATAGGTATATCCAGGCCCCGTTTGATTTTGATCATACGATCTGCCTACAGAATCGAACTCTTGTGAGTGGTCTGAAATCGCGCTGCGGTCTCGTCCCCGACGAATGCCCCGCGAGGGTGGCCACGCTGCCGCGAACGGCTGCCGGGCACCGCCCGCGGCGACCGGCGGCCATCGCAATCCAGGCCGCGCGCATTATACAGGATGCGCCCGGCAAAACGCTAGCACGTGCAAGCCAGTTGTTTGATTTTGAACAGGTTTTGCCTCTCGCAACAGGCGCCCGTCGAATCAGCCGTGCTCCGGGTAGACGGTGAAGCGGATACCCGCCATCTGCTCCAGGATACGGTGCACCTGGCAACTGTAGCCGAATTCGTTGTCGTACCAAAGGTACAGCACCACCTGGTTGCCGTTGGCGATGGTGGCGTTGGCGTCGAATACACAGGCGTGCCGCGAGCCGACGAAATCCGTGGACACCACCTCCGGTGACGCGGAGTAGTCGATCTGCTTGCGCAACGGCGAGTGCAGGGCCAGGTGGCGCATGAACTCGGTGACCTCCTGGGCGGTGGTCTCACGGCTCAGGGTCAGGTTGAGAATGGCCATCGACACGTTCGGAATCGGTACGCGGATGGCGTTGCCGGTGAGCTTGCCCTGCAGCTGCGGCAGCACCTTGCCCACGGCGCGGGCCGCGCCGGTCTCGGTCAGCACCATGTTCAGGGGCGCGCTGCGCCCGCGGCGCGAGGCCTTGTGGTAGTTGTCGATGAGATTCTGGTCGTTGGTGTAGGCGTGCACCGTCTCGACGTGCCCGGCGACGATGCCGTACTCGTCGTCCATGGCCTTGAGCGGCGGCGCGATGGCGTTGGTGGTGCAGGAGGCGGCGGATATGATCGTATCGCTGTCCTCGATGATGTCGTGGTTGATGCCGGCGACAACATTTTTCAGGTTGCCCTTGCCCGGCGCGGTGAGAATCACCTTGCTCGCGCCGGGACACTTCAGGTGCTGGGACAACCCGTCCTCATCGCGCCACACACCGGTGTTGTCGATGATGATGGCGTTGTCGATACCGTACTCGGTGTAGTCCACCTCGTCCGGCGAATCGGCGTAGATGACCTTCACCTCATTGCCGTTGGCGACGAAGGACTGGCGCTCCTCGTCGACGCGGATGGTGCCCTGGAAATTGCCGTGTACGGAGTCGCGGCGCAGCAGGCTGGCGCGCTTGACCAGGTCGTTGGGCGCCTTGCCACGGCGCACGACGATGGCGCGCAGGCGCAGGCAATCGCCGCCGTCGGTTTTCTCGATGAGCAGGCGCGCCATCAGGCGTCCGATGCGGCCGAAGCCGTACAGCACCACGTCCTGGGGCTGGTCCAGCGGCTTGTGCTGCGCGCCCACCAGGGGGGCCAGTTCGCGGTCGACGTACTCTTCCACGCTGAGGCCGTCGCCCGCGCCGTGGTCGTAGTAGTTCACCGCCAGCCGGCCGACGTCGATGTGCGCCGGACCCAGGTCGAGCTGGCTCATGCGGCTGAGCACCGGGAAGGTCTCGAACTCGGACAGTTCGTTGGCCTCCACCTGGCGCACGTAGCGGTGGTCCTTCATGATTTCCAGCACAGAGCGGTTGACCAGCGGCCGGCCGTAGATATAGCACTTGACGCTCTTTTCGCGGGACAGGCGGCCGACCACGGGAATCATGCCCTCGGCCAGAGCCTCACGCTCCTTCCAGTCCTTGAAATAGTCGGCGGGGCGCTCCCGCTTGCGATCGTTCACTGCGTCGTACCCTCGTTGATGAGCTGTTGTTATAGGTATTGCCGGTTAGTAGCGTGTGCGCTTTTTCCGGCGCCAGCGCCGGTCGGGCGCGTATTATCAACGTATGCACCATGGGGCGCAAGGCGCTGCCGGGAGATTCGCAACGCGCTTCACGCTGGCGCCGCCCCGCCCCTTGGCTATAATGCGCGGCTCTTTCCACCGGCGACCGAGGCCCCATGTTCCGCGCCCTGCTCGACAACACCCCCTGGCCCGACCAGCCGTCCTCGCGCACCGCCCTGGGTCCCACCCACGGCTGCGCGGACGCCCTGTGTATCGCCGAGCTGTGCGCCGGCCAGCGCCTGCTGCTGGTGCTGACTCCGGACACCAGCAGCGCCCTGGCGCTGGAGCGCGAGCTGGCCTTCTTCCTCGACGACGCCACCCCGGTGCTGTCGTTCCCGGACTGGGAGACCCTGCCCTACGACAACTTCTCCCCGCACCAGGACATCATCTCGGAGCGCCTGGACACGCTCTACCGGCTGCCGGCGCAGGCACACGGCGTGCTCATCGTGCCGGTGCCCACGCTCATGCACCGCCTGCCGCCCACCGCCTACGTCGCCGGCAAGAGCCTGGTGCTGGCCACCGGGCAGTCGCTGGACCCCGAGCAGTTTCGCGGCAACCTGCAGCGCAACGGCTACCGCAACGTGGAAACGGTGTACGAGCACGGCGAGTTCGCCCTGCGCGGCTCCCTCATCGACGTGTTCCCCATGGGCAGCCCCCTGCCCTATCGCATCGACCTGCTGGACGACGAGGTGGACACCCTGCGCACCTTCGACCCGGAGACCCAGCGCACGGTGGACAAAGTGGAGGCGATCAAGCTCCTGCCCGCACGCGAGTACCCACTGGACGCCGGCGCGATCCGGCGCTTCCAGATGCACTGGTACGAGGCCTTCGACTCGGACCCGGAGCAGTGCCCGACCTTCACCGAGGTCAGCGCCGGGCGCAGCCCGGGCGGCTGCGAGTACTACCTGCCCCTGTTCTTCGACGCCTGCGCCACCCTCTTCGACTACCTGCCGCGCGACGCGGCGGTCATCACCTGCGGCGATCACCACGGCGCGGCGCAGCATTTCTGGAGTGAGGTGTGCGCGCGCCACGAGGAGTACGGCATCGACCCACGGCGGCCGCTGCTGGAGCCGCGCCGCGGATTCCTGCCGGTGGAAGAGCTGTACCACGCCCTGAAAGACTTTGCGGTGCTGGAGTTGCGCCACAATCCCGAGGCCAGCGTGCACCGCGAGACCGCCCTGCTGCCGCCCCCGGACCTGGGCGGCGAGGGTTCCGCCGTGCAGCGGCTGCAGGGCTTCCTGGCGCGCCACGGCGGGCCGGTGCTGCTCTGCGCGGAGTCGGCCGGGCGCCGGGAAATCCTGCTGGAGTCGCTGCGGGAGGGCGGACTGGAAGCGCCGACCGTGCCCGACTGGTGGACCTTCCTGCAGCGCGGCCTGGATTTCGCCATTACCACGGCACCCATCGATCGCGGCCTGTACAGCGGCCCCGGCGCGCCGACGCTGCTGTGCGAGGCGCAGTTGTTCGGCGAGCGCGTGGCGCAGCGGCGACGGCGCAAACGCGGCCAGGACAGCGCCGCGGCCAACATCTTCCGCGACCTCAACGAGTTGCGCGCCGGCGTGCCGGTGGTGCACCTGGAACACGGGGTGGGCCGCTACTGCGGCCTGAACATGCTCGAGGTGGACGGCCAGCAGACCGAGTTTCTCACCCTGGAGTACGCCGAGGGCTCGACGCTCTACGTGCCGGTGGCCTCCCTGCACCTGATCAGCCGCTACACCGGCGGTGACCCGGAGCTGGCGCCGCTGCACCGGCTCGGCTCGGAGCAGTGGGACAAGGCGCGGCGCAAGGCGGCGGAGAAGGCCCAAGACGTGGCCTCCCAGTTGCTCGAGGTATACGCTCGCCGCGAGGCCCGCCAGGGCTTTGCCTTCCGGCGCGACGACGCCGACTACCTGAAATTCTGCGCCGCCTTCCCCTTCGAGGAGACCCCGGACCAGGAAGAGGCCATCGACGCGGTGCTGGATGACATGTGCAGCGAGAGAGTCATGGACCGGCTGGTGTGTGGCGACGTCGGCTTCGGCAAGACCGAGGTCGCGCTGCGCGCCGCCTTCGTCGCGGCGCGCCAGGGCAAACAGGTCGCCGTGCTGGTGCCGACCACCCTGCTCGCCCAGCAACACTACAACACCTTCAGCGACCGTTTCGCGGACTGGCCCGTGAGCGTTGAAATGGTCTCGCGCTTTCGCAGCGGCAGCGAGTCGCAGCGCATCCTGCAGCGCGCGGCGTCAGGCAAGCTGGATATCCTTATCGGCACGCACAAATTGCTGCAGAGCGACTTTCGCTTCCACGACCTCGGCCTGCTGATCATCGACGAGGAGCACCGCTTCGGCGTCAAGCAGAAAGAGGTCATCAAGGCGCTGCGCGCGGAGGTGGACATCCTCACGCTGACCGCCACGCCCATCCCGCGCACGCTGAACATGGCCCTGGGCGGCATGCGCGACCTGTCCATTATCGCCACGCCGCCGGCGCGCCGCCTGTCCATCAAGACCTTCGTGCGCGAACACAACGTCGCGCTGATCAAGGAGGCAGTGCTGCGCGAGACACTGCGCGGCGGGCAGGTGTACTACCTGCACAACGAGGTCAAGACGATCGAGGAGACCGCGCGCAAGCTGCGCGAGCTGTTGCCGGACATGAGTATCGCCGTGGCCCACGGCCAGATGCGCGAGACCGAGCTCGAGCAGGTCATGTCGGCCTTCTACCACCAGCGCCACCACGTGCTGTTGTGCACCACCATCATCGAGACCGGCATCGACATCCCCAACGCCAACACCATCATCATCGAACGCGCGGACCGTTTCGGTTTGGCACAGCTGCACCAGCTGCGCGGCCGCGTGGGGCGCTCGCACCACCAGGCCTACGCCTACCTGCTGTCCCCGCCGCGGTCGGCGCTCACCGGCGACGCCGCCAAGCGCCTGGAGGCCATCGAGTCGGCCGGGGATCTCGGCGTCGGTTACCTGCTGGCGACGCACGACCTGGAGATTCGCGGCGCCGGGGAACTGCTGGGCGACGAGCAGAGCGGCCAGATTCACAGCGTGGGCTTCGGCATGTACATGGAGATGCTGGAGCGCGCGGTGGACGCCCTGCGCCGCGGCGAACTGCCGGACGTGGACGCACCGCTGGAACAGGGCACCGAGGTCAACCTGCACATGCCGGCACTGATTCCGGACGACTACCTGCCGGACATCAACAGCCGGCTGGTGCTGTACAAGCGCATCAGCGCCGCGGCAAACGAGGAGGAACTGCGCCAGTTGCGCGTCGAGATGATCGACCGTTTCGGCCTGCTGCCGCCCCAGGTGGGCAACCTTTTCGAGGTGTCGCGCCTGCGGCTGCGCGCGCAGGCGCTGGGTATCCACACTATCGACGCCGGCCCGGCCGGTGGTAGTATCGACTTCAAGGAGACGACGCCGGTAGACCCGCTGAGCCTGGTGCAACTGGTGCAGTCCGACCCCCAATCCTACAGGCTGGCCGGAGCGACACGCTTGCGTTTCGACAAGACACTGCCCGACGGCGCCGAGCGGCGCCGCTTCCTGCACGAACTGCTGGACAGTTTCAGCCCCGCCGGACCGGCTGAGGCGGCCAGTGCGTAAGCTGCTGGCCTGCCTGGCGCTGCTGGCGCTGCCGGCGTCGGCGCAGGCGCAGCGCTGGTACACGGTGGAGCTGATCGTTTTCGCGCAACCCGGCGGCAGCGGCGCCGAGCAGTGGCAAGCGGAACCGGCCCTGGCCTACCCGGGTGCGGCACGCTTCCTGCTGCAGCCTGCGCGCCTGGACGCCGCGCTGGCCACACACGAGGGCGAGGCCGAACTGGACGAGTTCGGCCGGCTGCTCATCACCGCGCCCGGACTGGCGCCGCCGGAGGCAGCGCCAGCGTTCGATACGGCCGGCGCCGCAGCGGACGCGGCGCCGCAAACCGCGCCCGACGAGAGTGTGGAACTGCCCACCGCATTTCTCACGCTGCCCGCCACACAGCGCGAATTTCGCGGCAAGGCCGCCTACATGCAGCGCAACGGCGGCTACCGCATCCTCTTCCACGAAATCTGGGCGCAGCCGGTGGTCGCGGAGTCCGCCGCCCTGCCCATCGTCCTGGACCACTCCGGCGATGAACAGCGCTGGCCGCAGCTACAGGGCAGCGTACGCCTGCACCTGTCCCGCTACCTGCACCTGGAGACCAACCTGTGGCTGAACACCATGGGCGAGTACCTGGCCGGCACCTGGCGCATGCCGGCGCCGCCGCTGGGACCGCCGGCGGTGATCGTGGAGACGCCGGAACCGCCGCTGTCCGACCCGGCGGCCACGCAAGCGCGGGGGCCGGAATACCTGACCATCGACGCGAACGGCGCGGTGAGCGCCGGCGCTGCGCACGGACAGGACGCCACCCTGCCCGCGGCCGGCGCTGTCGCCAGCGAAGGCCTACAGCCGGTGGCAGTGACCGCGCAACCGCTGTACCCCTTCCGTCACGCGGTACTGCTGCAGCAGAAAAGGCGCATGCGCAGCAACGAGGTGCACTATATTGACCACCCCATGCTCGGGGTGATCGTCAAGCTCACGCCGCTGGACGACGAGGCCCTGTGGGAACTGGCCCAGGCAGAGGCCGCGCGCGACGATTTGCCACCGGCACTGTTCGCGGCCGGCAACGGCGTCGCACCGCTCACGGGCCGGTAATCAGTTCGGCCAGCAACTGGCGCACCACCGCCGCCTCCTGCTGCAGTATCTGCCGCATCATATCCAGGGTCAGCGGCAGGTCGCCGAGTCCGGCGGCGGGATTCACCACCATGCACACACAGGCGTAGGCCAGGCCCAGTTCGCGCGCCAGCGAGGCCTCTGGCATGCCGGTCATGCCGACCACGTCACAACCGTCACGCGCCATGCGCTGCACTTCCGCCGCGGTTTCCAGCCTCGGCCCCTGGGTGACCCCGTGCACCCCGGAGGGCTCGTGGGGGATGCGTCCCCGCTGCGCCGCGTCCACCAGCGCCAGCCGCAGTTCGCGATCGTAGGGTTCCGTGAAATCGATGTGTTGCAGCGCGCCGTTGCCGCCGTCGTCGACAGTGTGCTCCCGGCCCCAGGTATAGTCGATGAGCTGGTCCGGTATCAACAGGCGGCCCGGACGCATCTCCGCGCTGATACCGCCGACGGTGTTGACCGCCACCACGCGCTCGGCGCCCAGCGAGCGCAGGGCCCACAGGTTCGCGCGGTAGTTGATCAGGTGCGGCGGAATGGCGTCGGGACTGCCGTGGCGCTGCAGGAAAAATACCGTCGTCGCACCCAGGCGTCCCTCCTGGACCGGGCGGGAAGGCGCCCCGTAGGGCGTGTCCAACGGGTGTTCGCGCACCACGTCCAGACCCTCCCACTGGTCCACGCCGGTACCGCCGATAATGGCCAGGGCACTCATGCTTCAGGCTCCGGCTGTTCCCGCTGCACGTGCAGCGTGCGCGTGGGAAAGGCGACGTCGGCGCCGTTGGCGTGAATGATGTCGAGAATCTGCAACAGGATGTCCTCCTTGATGGCGTGGTACTCCACCCAGACGGTCGTGCGCGTAAAGGTATAGACGAAAAAGTCCAGGGACGAGGCGCCAAAGCTGACGAAATTGACGATCAGTGTACGCCGCGGGTCGATGGCCGGGTGCTGCTGCAGCATCTCGCGCACCTGGGTGACGATGGCGCCCACCTTGTCCGCGTCCTGGTAGCGCAGGCCGATGGTCTCGTAGATGCGCCGGTTGAACATGCGCGAGGGGTTCTCCACCGCAATCTGGCTGAACACCGCGTTGGGCACGTACAGCGGCCGCTGGTCGAAGGTGCGGATAACCGTCAGGCGCCAGCCGATGCTCTCCACCGTGCCCTCGATCTCCCGGTCCGGCGAGCGAATCCAGTCGCCCACGGTGAAGGGGCGGTCCAGGTAGATACTCAGGCCGCCGAAAAAATTCGCCAGCAGGTCCTTGGCGGCGAAACCGACGGCGATGCCGCCAATGCCGCCGAAAGCGAGCAGGCCCGAGATGCTCACGCCGACGCTCTGCAGCACCATCAGCGCGGCCACCACCCACAGGGTGATGCGGCCCAGCTTGGCCACGGCGCGCACGGTGGCGCGGTCCGCCGAGGAGGCGCCGCTGCGCGTGGGCGCGAGCATTTCCCCCTCGATTCCCTTGATCAGCCGCGCGATAAACCAGGCCAGCAACAGGACCATGCAGGTGTCGTTGGCGGCCAGCACCGCCTGCTGTACCGCTCCCGGCAGCGGGTAGATGCGCACGGCGAGGTAGACGACGCCGATCCACAGGCCCAGGCGCAACGGCGTTTCCAGCGCGGTGACGATGACGTCGTCCCAGGCCTGCTGGCTGTCGCGCGCCACCCGGTGCAGGCGGCGCAGCATCAGTCCCAGCAGCAGGTGGACCAGGACGCCGGCGACCAGCAACAGGCACAACAGCAGGAACTGGTCACCCACGGACAGGTAACCGGCCAGCGCGGACAGCGCTTCCCGCAGGCTATTCACCGCAAACGTTTTCCGCGCGCGTCAACAAGGATCGCCTCGCTCTTAGACAATTTATTTATGTCGGCCTGATCGCCCCCGCCGCTTCGGCTATATAAAAGCCCGCCTGCGCTTAAGTCAACTCTTGAAAGCCCGCGCAAACAGTTGATCTTGTAGAAATAGATAGCGAGGCCCGGCCAGCGGTAATTTCTGCGCGCATTTTTATGCCTGTTTCACATAATGGACAGCCCCGGCCAGCGTGATATGTTCACAGGCTCAAGGGGAAATCCTGACCACAGGTTGAAGGCGATGAAAATGTTGAGCCCCGTACCGGGCGCCTGGTACAAGGACCTGCAAACCCATGCCCTGTTCGAGGTCATCGACTGGGACATGGACCACCAGGCCATCGAGATCCAGTACCTGGACGGCGAGGTCGCGGAGTACGACCTGGAGGCGTGGCGCGACATGCAGCTCGAGGAGGTCGAGGCGCCTGAGGACTGGCGCGCGCCCTTCGAACTGGACGACGACGACATGCTGGATCCCGACCTGCCCATGCACCCCGAGGACTGGGCCAACCCGCTGTCCTCCATCGAGCCCGACGCGATGTACGGCGTCGAGGATCTCTGAGCCACGGCAGCAACCCCGCCACGGCCTGCCCGGCTGCCCGCTTCAGCCCCGCCCGGCCACGCGTTGCGGGGAACTCTCTCCCGGTAGCCGTCTGCACCCGCCCCGTCAGCACCGTCTCCGCGCTTGCCGCGGCGAGCCCGTACTGTATATAATCACAGCAACTGTATAAATAAACAGAGGGGCGTCATGGAAAAGCTCACCCAGCGGCAGCAGCAGGTACTGGACATCATCCGCCAGCACATCGACGACACGGGCTACCCCCCCACCCGGGCGGACATCGCGCGCGAACTCGGCTTCAAGTCCGCCAATGCCGCAGAAGAACACCTCAAGGCGCTGGCGCGCAAGGGCGCCATCGAGATGATCGCCGGCGCCTCCCGCGGCATCCGCCTGCCCGAGAGCAGCGGCATCCCCATCGTCGGCCGTGTGGCGGCGGGCAACCCGGTGCTGGCCCAGGAACATATCGAGGATTACTGCGACCTGCCGGCGACCTTTTTCCGCCCGCGGGCGGACTATTTCCTGCGCGTACAGGGTGACAGCATGATCGAGGTGGGCATTCTCGACGGCGACCTGCTCGCCGTGCACAGCACACCCACCGCGAGCAACGGCGAAATCGTGGTCGCGCGTATCGACGACGAGGTCACGGTGAAGCGCCTCAAGCGCGGGCGCGAGAAATACCGCCTGCAACTACTGCCGGAGAACGCGGACTATGCGCCGATCGAGGTCGACCTGCGCGAGCAGGATTTCGCGATCGAGGGCCTGGGTGTCGGTGTACTGAGGCGCGGCAACTAGCGCGAGGCTGCGCCGGCCTTGCGCTCAGTGCAGGATACGCGGCCCCTGTTCGTGTGTTTCTTCCACCTCTACCTCCGCCTCGTCGGCTAGCGCCGCGGCAGTCTGGATACCGGCCTGGATCATGGCCTTGGCGACTTCCAGCCCGTTGTCCATCAGGTAGATGCGGGTTTCCTCGGAAAAGCTGATGGTCACGAGCGGTTCGGAGTCGTCGTCCGCCCGCTGTAATACGATCTGCCCGTCTCCGAGATCGACGATCTCCATAAGGGATGCTGACACTCACTAAACCTCTGTTGGCTGCAGCATCTCCATCATAACAACTGCACCCCGGCGCGGCCAGCGCGCGCCTAGAACTCGTCCAGGGAATCGCGCATGCGGCCGAACAGGTCCTCCAGGGAGTCCGCCCAGGCGCTGGCCTGGGCGTGGTCCGGCAGCTCCGGGGCGGGGCTGGCCAGGTTGCCCGGCGCGCGCGGGCCGGACGCGGCGCTCGTCGACGCCGCGAGCAGTGCGGCCAGCCAGCCGTCCTGCTCCAGTTGCTGGAATTCGCGCAGTTCGCCGGCGACGGCGCGCCCGGCGGATATCTCCGGCAGTTCCGCCACGCCGGCTGGAGGCGCCGTGCCGGCGGGGAAGTCCTCACCGCGCACCTCGAGCAGGAACCAGCCGTAGGCCTGCACCAGGTGCGTGCGCACGGCCGGCAGGTAAGCCTGGCGCAGGGTGGCGTCGGCGACCTCCGCCGCGTCGCTATCGCGGCGCCAGGCGCCCAGCAGGATTTTCGCCAGGTACAGCGCCTGGTTGGCGTTGGCCCTGGCGGCGTTCATGCTTTCTTGCGCGCGCGACTGCGGCCGGCGGACTGGTCCTCCTGCCACTTGCCATCGCGGAACCAGGCCTTCCAGCCGGTGGCCTTGCCGTCTTTTTCGCTCATGACGTACTGCTCCTTGGTCTTGCGGCTGAAGCGCACCTGGGCGGGGTTGCCGTCCGGGTCATTGACCGGCGCGTCGAACAGGAAGCCGTACTTGGGGTCGATCTCCGCCTGGTGTGGCAATAACTCCGCCACCAGCGGCGCCCGTGTCTCGCGGTTGCGCGGGAACTGGCTGGCGGCCAGGAACAGGCCCGCGGCGCCATCGCGCAGTATGTAGGTGTCGTCCACCTTCTGGCACTGCAGTTCCGGCATCGGCACCGGGTCCATTTTCGGCGGCGCGGCCTCGCCGTTGCGCAGCAACTTGCGCGTGTTCTTGCAGCCCTCGGCGGTGCAGCCAAAGTACTTGCCGAAGCGCCCGTTCTTGAGCTGCATCTCCGCGCCGCACTTGTCGCACTCCAGCACCGGACCCTCGTAACCGCGAATCTTGAACTTGCCGTGCTCCACCTCGAAACCGTCACAGTCCGGGTTGTTGCCGCACACATGCAGCTTGCGCTGCTCGTCGATGAGGTAACTGTCCATGGCGGTGCCGCATTTCGGGCAGCGGTGCTTGCTGCGCAACAGGCGCGACTCTGCCTCGTCATCGGCGTCCTCGCGAATCGCCTCGTCGCCCGGCGTCAGGTTGAGGGTGTGCTTGCAGCGCTCCTTGGGCGGTAGCGCGTAGCCGGAACATCCCAGGAACACCCCGGTGCTGGCGGTGCGCACCTGCATGGGGCGACCGCACTCGGCGCAGGGAATGTCGGTCATGGTGGGTTCGTTGGGCTGCATGCCCGCGGGCTCGGGTTCCCCGGCCTTCTCGAGCAGGGCGCTGAACTCCTCGTAGAAACGGTCCAGCAGTTCATGCCACTCGAGCGAGCCCTGGGCGACCTCGTCCAGTTCCTCTTCCATTTTTGCGGTGAAGCCGTAGTCGAGCAGCTCCTCGAAGCTCGACTGCAGGCGCTGGGTGACGATGTCGCCCATTTTTTCCGCGTAGAAGCGCTTGTTTTCCAGGCGCACATAACCCCGGTCCTGGATGGTGGAGATGATCGAGGCATAGGTGGAGGGTCGGCCGATACCGCGCTTTTCCAGTTCGCGCACCAGGCTGGCCTCGCCGTAGCGCGGCGCCGGCTTGGTAAAATGTTGCGCCGGGTCCAGCTTGAGCAGCTGCAGGGCGTCGCCCTGTTTCAGGTCCGGCAGGACCGCGTCGTCGGACTTGCGGCCGGCCGGCGGTTGCACGCGCGTATAACCGTCGAAACGCACGATGCGTCCGCGCGCGTTGAGCCGGTAGTCACCGGCCGCCACCGTCACCTTGGTGGACGTGTACTCCGCATCGGGCATCTGGCAGGCCACGAACTGGCGCCAGATCAGTTCGTACAGGCGCTCGGCATCGCGCTCCATGCCTTTCAGCGCGGTCTGCGGCACGTTGACATCGGACGGCCGGATGGCCTCGTGCGCTTCCTGCGCCCCCTCCTTGGACGAAAACAGGCGCGGTTTGTCCAGCAGGTAGCGCGGCGGGAAATTCTCGCCGATGTACTTGCGACAGGCGTCGACCGCCTCGGCGCTGAGGTTGGTCGAATCGGTCCGCATGTAGGTGATATAGCCAGCCTCGTACAGGCGCTGTGCCAGCATCATGGTTTTCTTTACGGAGAAACCCAGGCGCGTACTCGCGGCCTGCTGCAGCGTCGAGGTGATGAAGGGCGTTGGGGCCCGCGACCGCGTGGGTTTGTCTTCACGCCCCTCCACGGCATAGCCCAGCTTTTCCAGCTCGGCTGTCGCGGCCATCGCATCCGCCTCGTTGCCGGGACGGAAATCCTGCCCGGCGTGCTTGAGCACCTGGAAGCGCACCGACTCACCGGCCTGTGTCCCCAGGTCGGCGTGTACCTCCCAGTATTCCTCCGGTACGAAGGCGCGAATCTCGCGTTCTCGTTCGACGATCAGGCGCACGGCGACCGATTGCACCCGCCCGGCAGAGAGGCCGCGGGCCACCTTGGACCACAGCAGCGGCGACACCATGTAGCCGACCACCCGGTCGAGAAAACGGCGCGCCTGCTGCGCGTTGACCCGGTCCATGTCCAGCGACGCGGGGTGCTCGAAAGCCTCGGTGATGGCCTTCTTGGTAATCTCGTTGAACACGACCCGCTGGTAGCGCGAGTCGTCCCCGCCGATGGCTTCCTTGAGATGCCAGGCGATGGCCTCCCCCTCGCGGTCGAGGTCGGTGGCGAGATAGACCGCGTCGGAGTTCGCCGCCAGCGCCTTCAACTCATTGACGACTTTTTCCTTGCCCGGCAGTATCTGGTAGTTGGCCTGCCACTTCTTGCCAGGGTCGATACCCATGCGCCGAATCAGTTGTTCCCGCGCCTTCTTCTTTTTATGTGCCGCCTTTTTCGCCGGGGACATCTTGCGGGTTTTCGCCGCCTGTGCCGCGCGTTCCTTGGGATCGGCCTTGTTCGTGGCACTGCCGGAGGTGGGCAGGTCACGGATATGACCGACACTGGACTTCACGACAAAGTCCTTGCCCAGGTACTTGTTGATGGTCTTCGCCTTGGCCGGCGACTCCACGATGACTAGTGATTTACCCATACAATTCCGTTGTAAACGCCCGATTCGCGCCAGGCGGCAGGCGGCCGGGCGCAAAAAAGGGGCATATATAAGTCGCTAGCGGGCCGCGGTCAAGGAAAAATACCCCGCCGCCCGCCATCCGCCGCGTCCGTCAGCTCGCTCCCTGCCCCGCCCAGGCGCACAGTGCGGCGCGGATCTGCTCGACCTTTTGCTCACCCCCGGACTCCACCCAGAACGCGCCACAGCTGCCGCTGTCGCAACTCGCGACAAAGACCTCCGCGGGAAAACCGGCGAACGCCGCGGGTACCGGCAGGCGGGCGCCGATGCCGCGCCAGCCCTCCTCGCGCAGGGCCCAGGCGCCCCTGGGCAAATCCGCCGTGGCGGGCAGGCGCAGCCCGTAGTAGATCACCTCACCGGGCGGCGGCCGGGGTGCGCGGTCACCGCCTGGCAGCGGGCGCAACTCGACAAACAAGCCGTGCAACGCGGCGTACTCGCGTAGCCGCGACAGCTCGCGCTGGCGCTTGCTGGGCATGAAATGCACCAGCGGGGCCAGCGCCACGGCGATGATAAAGGCTATCAGCAGGTAGGTGAGCATCCCTCTCCCTGACACAGGTCAATCGATGGGCGGCGCTATTCTATGCTATAACAGCCCCAGTCACAGCCACGCGGAGAGGCACCCATGTCCCAGTACCGAAAAATTATCGCCGCCGTCGACCTGAGCGAGGATTCCGCGCAGGTCGTGCGACGCGCCCAGGCCATCGCGGACAACAACGGGGGCTGTGATCTCCACGTGATTCACGTGATCGAGCCGCTGAGCTTCGCCTATGGCGGCGATATCCCCATGGATTTTTCCGGCATCCAGGACGAGATCCACCAGCAGGCCACCGCCCAGCTGACACGCTTTGGCGAAAACCACGCGGTGCCACCGGATCACCAGCACATCGTGCTGGGCAAGCCGGAGGTCGAGATTCACGCCATGGCGGAGGAAATCGGCGCCGACCTTATCGTGGTAGGCAGCCACGGTCGCTACGGCCTGGCGTTGTTGATGGGCTCGACGGCCAATGGCGTGCTGCACGGCGCCAGCTGCGACGTACTGGCGGTACGCGTCTGACGCGCCGCCCGTCTACGCGCGCAGGAATCGCGCCAGCGCGAGCTGTTCGAAGGGCCAGTCCATTTCGCGCCCGTCGGGATGGCGCAGCACCGGGATGCGCGTGCCGTAACGTTCGAACAAGACGTCCGATTCACTGATGTCCACCACCTCGACGCGGCACTCACAACCCGCCGCCAGCTCGACGCCGATCATGCGCTCGGCCACCTCACACAGGTGGCAGGCGCTGGTGCTGTAAAGATTGAAAGTTTTCAGGGTCTTGTCCCCGGGCGGGTCTTGTGTGCGCGGTTAACAGGCATTACCATGCTGGACCAAGTACAATATACTGTACCGGGCTGCCGAGCGGCGGCACGCAGTAACGTCCCGGAGAAAGCATTCAGTGGCATTATTTTCTCAACCGACGGCGAGAGCACTGGCCATACTGGACCTGTTGATGGCCAATCCGCACCAGTCTTTCGGCCTCACGGAAATGACCCGGCGGCTGAACCTGAACAAGGCGACCTGCCACGCCATCCTGACCACCATGGCCAACTACGGCTTCCTGGTGCAGCACCCGAAGACTAAAGCCTACCGCCTGGGACCGTCAATCATCGCCGCGGGCAACGCCGCCTTTGCCCAGTTCCCGGTGCTGGAGTACGCGCGGCCGGAACTCGAGGCGCTGCAGAACGAGCTCGGCGTCGGCTTCGCCGTGACCGGGCGCTCCAAGCTGCACCAGGTGCTGCTCGCACTGTACGGGCGCGCCTCGGAGATGATCGACTCCTTCCAGCTCGGCCTGCGCCTGCCCAACACCGCGCCGGTTTCCGCGTGCTTTACCGCGTTCTCCGACGCCAAGTACCTCGAGGCCTGGCTGACCCGCTGTCACGAGTCCCGCGGCGGCTACAACGAAAAGCTCGACCAGAAGCTGCGCGTCTCGCTGATCGCCATACGCGCGCGCGGCTACGAGGTGACGCTCAAGACCAGGGCAGAGGCGGAACTGCGCGCGGAACTGGCGCGCATCCACAACTCCTGGAGCCTGACCCATCTGGAGGAGGCCGCCAACAAGTACCAGCACGACCTCTGTGACGAGCACTTCCATCTCGACCGCATCGACCCCAAGGCGCGTTACGATTTGAGCACCATCTCGGTACCGGTGTTCGTGTTCAAGCAGGTGCCCATCATGTGTTTCGTCGCCGGTTCCTCGGACAAGCCCATCAGCGGTGCACAGATCGAGGAGATCGCGGCGCGCATGAAGGCCTCCGCGGACCGCGTCACCGCCCTGGCCATCGGCAAGGAAACGGTCAGCTGATTAACCGGCGACATGGCTGATCGGCCCCACCCTGCCCCGCCCCTGGACCGGCTGCTCACGGTGTACGGACGCAAGGCCGTGCGCGATGTGCTGCTGGACGACACACTGCAGTGCCATACCCTGCACCTGGCCAGCAGCAACCGCGCCGGCGGCATTGTCGGGGAAATACGCGCACTGGCCGGGCGGCGCGGTGTGCCGCTGCGCGAACACAGCCGGGAGACCCTGTCACGTATCTCGAAAAACGGTCGCCAGGACCAGGGGGTCGCGCTTGACGTGCTGTGCCCCGCTTTCGCCTCCGTGCAGGACTACCTCGCCGGCGGCCCGCGACAACCGGCTCGCCTGCTGGCGCTGGACGGCATCACCAACCCGCAGAACCTCGGCATGATCATTCGCTCGGCGGCCGCCGGCGGGGGGGACGGCATCCTGCTGCCGCGGCGCGGCAACGCCGCCCTGGGCCCGCTGGTGATCAAGGCCAGTGCCGCCGCCGTGTTCCGCGCTCCCGTATTGTCCTGCGGCGCACTGGACCAGGCGCTACAGCAGTGCCGCGACGCCGGAGCGGAGATCTGCGTACTGGCCGGTGACGCGCCCGAAACACTGTTCGCCCACCGGCCCGGGCCATTCTGCGTGTACGTGCTGGGCAACGAGAGCGAGGGCGTGTCGGCGGCCAGTGCGGCGCTGGCCCAGCGGCGCCTGTCCATTCCCATGGCCAACGGCGTGGAGTCACTGAACGTGGCGGTGGCGGCGAGCCTGGTGGCGTTCCTGCCGCGCTACACTGGCGACCACGCCAGCCAGGGCGTCGCGCCGAGAGTTGTGTGAGCAGTCGTTGAGTGCCCCGCCCAGGGCGGGATGAGACGGGCGGCCTACTTGGAGAGGTAGGACATGCCCTCTTCCAGGCCTTTCAGGGTGAGCGGATACATGTGCCCTTCCAGCAACTGGTGGGTCATGGCCACGGACTGGGTGTACTGCCACTCGTCCTCGGGCACCGGGTTGATCCAGATGACCTTGTCGTAGACCTCGAGCAGGCGCCGCATCCACACCTCGCCCGACTCGTCGTTCCAGTGTTCGACGCTGCCGCCCGGCTGCATGATTTCATAGGGCGACATGGAGGCGTCACCGACGAACACGACTTTGTAGTCGTGGCTGTACTTGTGCAGGATATCCAGCAGCGGCGTGCGCTCGTTGTGGCGGCGTATATTGTTCTTCCACACGCTCTCGTAGATGAAGTTGTGGAAGTAGAAGTACTCCAGGTGCTTGAACTCGGTGCGCGCCGCCGAGAACAGCTCCTCGCACACGCGCACGTGCGGGTCCATGGAGCCGCCCACGTCCAGGAACAACAGCACCTTCACCGCATTGTGCCGCTCCGGAACCATCTTGATATCGAGCAGGCCGGCGTTACGCGCGGTGGAACTGATGGTGTCGTCCAGGTCCAGTTCGTCCGCCGCACCGGTGCGCGCGAACTTGCGCAGGCGGCGCATGGCGACCTTGATATTGCGCGTGCCCAACTCGACGGAATCGTCCAGGTTCTTGTAATCACGCTTCTCCCAGACTTTCACCGCCTTGCGGTTCTTGCCGTTGGGGCCGACGCGTATGCCCTCGGGGTGGTAACCCTCCTGGCCGAACGGCGAGGTGCCGCCGGTGCCGATCCACTTGCTGCCGCCCTCGTGCCGCTCCTTCTGCTCTTCCAGGCGTTTCTTGAATTCCTCGATGAGTTTTTCCAGGCCGCCCAGGGATTCGATCTTGGCCTTGTCCTCCTCGCTCAGGTTCTTCATGAACTCCGAACGCAGCCAGTCGTCGGGAATCAGCGCCTCGATGATGTCGTCCAGCGCCTCCAGCTCCTTGAAGTGCAGGCCGAACGCTCGATCGAAGCGGTCGAAGTACTTCTCGTCCTTGACCAGGCAGGCGCGACTGAAATAGTAGAAGTCGTCCATGTTGCCGAAGGCCACATGCCGCTTGAGCCCCTCGAGCAGGTCGAGAAGTTCGCGGGTGGTGACCGGCACCCCGCCGTCGCGCAAGCCGTGGAAGAAATTGATCAGCATGGCAGCCGGCCGCGCGCCCTAGCGGCTCTCGCGCCGGTGCATGAACGCAAGGCGTTCCAGCAGGTGCACGTCCTGCTCGTTTTTCAACAGCGCGCCGTAGAGTGGCGGGATCGCCTTGGTCGGGTCGCGTTCCTTGAGGATTTCGTCCGGGATATCGTCCGCCATCAACAGTTTCAGCCAGTCGATCAACTCCGATGTCGACGGTTTCTTCTTCAGGCCGGGGATGGCGCGCACATCAAAAAACACCTCCATCGCCTCCTGTACCAGGTCCTGGGCGATGTTCGGGTAGTGCACGCCGATGATCTCGCGCATGGTGTCGCGGTCGGGAAAGTTGATGAAGTGGAAAAAGCAGCGACGCAGGAAGGCGTCGGGCAGCTCTTTCTCGTTGTTGCTGGTGATCACGATAATGGGACGGTGTTTCGCCTTGACGGTTTCGCCGGTTTCGTAGACGAAGAACTCCATGCGATCCAGCTCCACCAGCAGGTCGTTGGGAAACTCGATGTCCGCCTTGTCCACCTCGTCGATCAACAGCACGACCTGCTCGTCGGCTTCGAAGGCCTCCCACAGCTTGCCCTTCTTGATGTAGTTGCGGATGTCATGCACCTTTTCATCGCCCAGCTGCGAGTCACGCAGCCGCGAGACCGCGTCGTACTCGTACAGGCCCTGCTGCGCCTTGGTGGTGGACTTGATATGCCACTGGATCAGGCGCTTGCCCAGGCCCAGGGCCACTTCCTCGGCGAGCATGGTCTTACCGGTGCCCGGCTTGCCCTTGATCAGCAGCGGGCGTTCCAGGGCGACCGCCGCGTTGACCGCCATGCGCAGGTCATCGGTGGCCACATAGCGTTCGGTACCTTCGAATTTCATAGTCTCGTCTTACCCGGTTTCATAGCGAAAGCGCCACAGATTACAAGCTGCAAGGGCCCATATCAACTGTCCGCGCGGCGCCGGCGGAACACGGTCAGGCGCAGCAACAGGGCCAGCACGACGGCCAGGCCACAGGCGTATGCCAGCGGCCGCAACGCGTGGCGCGCCGCGTCCATGCCGTCGGTCAGCAACTGGAAAGCGGCGACCACCAGGGCCGGGGCCATGGTATCCGCCCCCTCCCGGGGGAACGCCGGCGTCAGCAGCAGGGCCGCGCACAGCAATACCAGCAGCGAGGTCCAGCCACCGCCCCAGCGCCGTCCCAGCCACCAGGCCAGGCACAGGGCCACCAGCAGGCCGGCGCCGGCGTATACGTAAATCGCGGTCAGGTACGAAGTTTCGGTCAGCACGCTCTACTCCTGGTCCACCCAGTGCACGATATGTTCATCGAAGCCGTCGGGATGCACAAACTCGTCCGAAACGCTGCGCCCGCGGATGGAGATACCCGCCCGGTGCACCGCGTCCCGGTCGCCGCTGACCAGGTAGTGCCACGACGGCAACGGCAGGCCGTGGGCGCGCAGGCGGTAGGCGCAGGTCGGCGGCAGCCAGTCCAGGCTCGCCGGGTCGACATCGCGCAGGTTGATGCAGTTCTCCACCATGATCGAGCGCCGCGGGTAATCGCTGCAGCGGCAACTTTGCTCGTCGAGGTGGCGACAGCGCACCGCGGTGTAGACGACCTCGGCGCTGTCCTCGTCTTCCAGCTTGTGCAGGCAGCAGCGCGCGCAGCCATCGCACAGCGCCTCCCACTCGGCAGTGTCCAGTTCCTGCAGCGGTTTGCTCGCCAGGTCAGTCACCGGCCCGCTCCCGCGCGTGCAATTCTGCCGGCGAGGGCGGCAGCTGCAGGTAGAAGCCCTTGTCGTTGATACTGGTGATCACCTCGGCGGCATCGGCCCGCGCCAGGCGCCGCCCGGGCTCCAGGGCGAGCACCATGACTTCCTGTGGCTCGCCGAAACCCGCGAGCAACTCCTCAGGCACGTCCTGCAGGCCGCGCTGTTTGTCGACAAACAGGTAGGTTTGCGCCCGCCTGGCGCTGCGGTAGACCTGGCACAACAGGGTCATGGCGCCGCGCCCTGCAGGCTCGCGCGCAATGGCCGCAGCACTGCGTCGGCGCGCCAGCCCTGCCAGTGCGGCGGGAGGGTGATCGCCTCGCCCGCGTGCTCGCGCACCAGCAACTCGTAGTCCTTGCCCGGCAGCAGGATCTCCGGCGCCAGCGCCAGGGTTTCGGCCAGCGCCCGGCCGCTGGATTTGAGGCGTTTGAGCTGGTCGCGCTGCGCTGCGTCCAGCGGCTGCGGCAGGCGCTGCGGCAACGCGTCGTCGGGCAGTTCACGTGTCGCCGCGAGCACCTCGAGGATGTCCCGACCGTGCCGGCGCAGCACCGGGGCGGGCAGGTCGATGCCCTGCAGCGCCCGCTGGTCGCGCGGGCTGCGCCGTGCGATCTCCAGGCAGGCGCGATCGTCGATGATCCAGCCGCGCGGCTTGTCGCGCGTACGCGCCGTCTGCTCGCGCCAGCGGCACACCTCGGCCAGTGCGGCCAGCTGCCGCCGGTCCAGCTTCCAGGCGCCCTTGATACGCGTGTGGTAATCGTCGCCTGCGGCGCGCGCCGCCGCCAGCACATCCTCGCCGTCGGCCAGCAACCAGTCCAGCCGCTCGTTCGCCTCGCAGCGCCGCAGCAATTCGCGCCACACCGGCAGCAGGCAGATCACGTCCTGGGCGGCGTAATCGCACTGCGCCTGCGTCAACGGGCGCTGCAACCAGTTGGAGCGGGTTTCCCCCTTCGGCAGGTCGATACCGCTGATCGCCTGCACCAGCGCCCGATAACCCATGCCGAAGCCGATATCGACCAGGGCCGCGGCGCGCTGGGTATCGAACAGCGGCTGCGGCAATACGCCCAGCCAGCGCTGGAAGACCTCCAGGTCCTCGCTCGCCGAGTGCAGCACCTTGGTGACCGCACGGTCCTCGAGCAGCGCGGCGATGGGCGCAGTGTCCTGTATGGCCAGCGGATCGACCAGCCAGGCCGTGTCGCCACCGCCCGGGGCGCCCTCGAAACACAGTTGCAGCAGCGCCACCTGGGGATAGAAGGTGTTGCGGCGCATGAACTCGGTGTCCAGGATCACCGCGCCGCCCTGCCGCGCCTGCTGCAGCAGCGGCGCCAGCGCCTCGTCCGACTGGATCAGTTGCCAGCTCATCGATCAGTCCAGCGGCCGGCGGCCGGCCAGGGCGTGTGCAAGGGTCGAGCCATCGACATATTCCAGTTCTCCGCCCAGCGGTACGCCGTGCGCGATTCGCGACACACTGACGCCCACGCCCTGCAGCATTTCGGTCAGGTAGTAGGCGGTCGCCTCGCCCTCCACCGTGGGATTGGTGGCCAGGATCACTTCCTGGATGCCCTCGTCGATGACGCGCTGGTGGAACTGTTCCAGGCCGATCTCGGCGGGGCCGATACCGTCGATGGGCGAGAGGTGACCCATGAGCACGAAGTACAGGCCGCGAAAACCGGCGCTCTGCTCGACCGCGACGACGTCCGCCGGCGTCTCCACCACGCACACCGTGGCGGCGTCGCGTTTCGGGTCGGCGCAGATCTCGCACACCTCCAGTTCCGTGAAATTGCGGCAGCGCGTGCAGTGTCCCACCTTGTCCACCGCCTCGCGCAGCGCGTCGGCCAGGGCCACGGCCCCCTCGCGGTCGCGCTCGAGCAGGTGCAGCGTCATGCGTTGCGCAGACTTGGGCCCGACGCCGGGCAGGCAACGCAGTGCGTCGACCAGGTTTTGCAATGAGGGACTGAAGGCCATCGGCAGGCAGCCTAGAACGGCATCTTGAAGCCGGGTGGCAGGTTGATGCCGGAGGCGAAGTCGGCCATGGCGTCGCGGTTGTGCGCCTCGACCTTGCGCACCGCGTCGTTGACTGCCGCGGCCAGCAGGTCCTCCAGCACCTCCTTGTCCTCACCCATGACCGCGTCGTCGATGCTCACGCGCTTGACGTCGTGGCGCCCGGTCATGACCACGCTGACCATGCCGGCGCCGGACTCTCCCACCACCTCGGCATTGGCCAGTTCCTCCTGGGCCTTCTGCATATCGGCCTGCATTTTCTGCGCCTGCTGCATCAGGTCGGACAGTTTTCCCTTCATGATTGTTCCTTTACCGCTGTGTCTGTCGGTGCGATGGAGGCGCGATCCAGCTCGCCGTCGAAGCGCGCGATCAGCGCCTGTAAGCGTGGATCGGCCTCGATGGCGTCCTCGGCCTCGCGCTGGCGTTCACGTTTGCGCCGCGCCTGGCGCATCGCCGGTGTCTCGCCGCCGGGCTCGCCGGGCTCGATACTCACGCTTACGGCCGTGTCGAAGTGCCGCTCCAGGGCACGGCGAATCTGCTCACCGTGACCGTCGTTGAACAGCGCCGCGTTGGCTGCGTCCAGTGTAAAACGCAGCGCCCGGTCCCGGCAGTCTTCCAGGGAACAGTGCGAGGCGATGTTGTAGATGATGCCGTTCAGGCCCAGTTGCTCCAGCAAGTCCGCCCAGCTGTCCCGGTCCAGTTCATCCAGCGCCGCCGGTGCAGCGCCAGCCGCTGGGGCGCCAGCCGCGGGGACGCCCGCCGCGGGGACGCCCGCCGCAACTTTGCCGCCCTGCTCCCGCGGCGCCTCGGCGACCGGGGGAGGCGGCGGCTCAACGGACTTTTTTACCGGCGCGCCGCCCTCCGCGGCGGCGGGGGCGGAGGCGACTTCCCGCAGGTCGTCCGGGCCCAGGGAGTCATCGATGACCGCCTGCGGACGAAACGCCACCATGCGCAGCATGGTCATCTCGAAACCGGCGCGCGGCTCCGGCGCCAGGGCCAGGTCGCGCTTGCCGTTGAGGGCGACCTGGTAGAACAACTGCGCGTCCTCGGCGCTGATGCCGGCGGCAAACTGCGCCACGCGCTCGCCGTCGCCCCAGTGATTGTCGATGGCCTGCGGCACCGCCTGGGCCGTGGCCACACGGTGCAGCAGGGACAGCAGTTCGTCCAGTGCGCCGGCGAAGTCCACGCCGTGTTCATTCATCTGCGCCACCACCTCGAGCATATCGCCGGGCTGTGCCGCCGCCACCGCCTCGAGCAGGCGGTAGACGAAACTCAGGTCGACGCTGCCCAACATGCTGCGCACGTCGGCCTCGCGCAGAGCGCCCGAACCGAAGGCGATGGCCTGGTCGGTGAGGCTGAGGGCATCGCGCATGCTGCCTGCAGCAGCACGCCCCAGCAGCCACAGCGCCGGCTCCTCGAAGTCCACGCCCTCCTGCTGCAACACACGGCCCAGGTGGTCCACCACCTGTTCCGGCGGCATGTTTTTCAGGTTGAACTGCAGGCAGCGCGACAACACGGTCGCCGGCAGCTTGTGCGGGTCGGTGGTCGCCAGCAGGAACTTCACGTGCGGCGGCGGCTCCTCCAGTGTCTTCAACAGCGCGTTGAAGCTGTGGTTGGAGAGCATATGCACCTCGTCGATCAGGTACACCTTGTAGCGCGCGCTGGTGGGCGCGTACTGCACATTTTCCAGCAGTTCGCGGGTGTCCTCGACCTTGGTGCGCGAGGCGGCGTCCACCTCCAGCAGGTCCACGCTGCGCCCCTCGGCGATCTCCACGCAGGAGGAACAGCTGCCACAGGGCTGGGAGGTGACACCGCCCTCACAGTTCAGGCATTTGGCGAGGATGCGTGCGATCGTGGTCTTGCCCACGCCGCGCGTGCCGGTGAACAGGTAGGCGTGGTGCAGGCGGCCGTTGTCCAGGGCGTTGACGAGGGCCTGCAGCACGTGCTCCTGGCCGACCATCTCGTGAAAGTTTCCCGGTCGCCACTTGCGCGCCAGAACCTGGTAGGACATGCGGTGTTGTGCCTGAATTCGTGCCAAGACGGCTAGGATACACCAGCGCCCCGGGGACAGAAACCGGCGCGGCGGACAGCCCGCGCCCGGCGGGATAAAGGAGGCGACCCAGACAGCCACACCCCGGCACACGAGTCGGTAACTACCGTTGCTCCCTTCCGGGCCTGGCGGGATTCACTACCTATCATTGCGAGGGGACCGCCTGGATCACCACAGCGACCGCCGCGGCACGGACCGCGACGGAGCGCGCATTGTGCGTCAAATACCCCCCGCCGTGCAAGCGCTCGCGGGCGGCGCTTGACTTCAATGTTATACGAGTTAACATAAATGTTATATCTTCTTACATTCGGGGTCAGCAGTGACCAGCCAAACCCAATCCCGCCGCCGCGGCACGCTCCTGGGCGCGCTGCTGGCGGTGTTGCTAGTAACCGTGACAACCGGCCTGTTGTACGCGCGCGTCGCCCTGTCCGGGGGCCCACAGCCGCGCCCTCCCCTGCCCGTGGAAACGGTCGCCTTCGAACAGCGCGACGGCTTCCACCGCGAGGTCTCGTACCTCGGCGTGGTCGCCGCCGGACGCAAGGCCAACCTCGGCTTCGAGGTCAGCGGCACGCTGGACAGCGCCCCGCCGCGGCCGGGCACACCGGTGCGCGCCGGCGAGATCATCGCCACCCTGGACCAGTCCAGCCTGCGCGCACAGCGGGCGAGCATTGCCGCGCAACTGGAGCAGGCCCGGGCGGAACTGGAACTGGCCAATATCAAGGCGGAGCGGCAGCGCGACCTGGTGGCCAGCGGCGCGGTGTCGCGGGAAGCCCACGACGATACACGGCTGCGCGCCCGCGCCCTGGAAGCGGGCGTGGTGGCGGTCAGCGCGCAGCTGCAAAGCACCGATATCGATCTGCAAAAGAGCAGCCTGCGGGCACCCTACGATGGCGTGATCGCCGACCGCTATGTGCACCAGGGCGCTGTCGTCGCCCCCGGCGAGCCGGTGGTGAGACTGGTGGAGACCGCGGCCCGGGAAGCGCACATCGGCGTGGCGGCGCGACGCGCCAGCGCCCTGGAGCCAGGCAAGCGTTATCCACTGCGTCTGCGCGACAGCAGTGTCGATGCGCTGCTGCTGTCGGTGCGTCCCGACGTCAACCCGCGCACCCGGGCAACGACCGCTGTCTTCGCCCTGCCCGAGAATATCCAGGGGCTGGACGGCGAGGCCGTAAGCCTGGTGCTCGAGGAGCGGGTTGACGAGATCGGCGGCTGGATACCGTTGTCCGCGCTGCAGGAGGGCGCGCGCGGCATCTGGACCGTGCTGCGCCTGGTTGAGCAGGACGGGCACACGGTGGCGGTGCGCGAGGCCGTGGAAGTGGTCGACGTACGCGCCGACCGCGCGTTCGTGCGCGGCACCCTGCCGGACGGTTCGCTGGTTGTCGCCAGCGGCGTGCACCGTGTCACTCCGGGTACGCCGCTGACCGTCGCCGGGGGGCAGTGAGCATGCTTGCCAGGCTGGTATACACCCATTACCGCTACCTTGTGCTGATCATCGTCAGCGCGGTCGCCGTGGGCCTGAGCAGCCTGCAGTCCATCGCCCGCCAGGAAGACCCGGCGCTGACCAGCTTCGTGGCCACCGTCACCACGTTCTACCCCGGCGCCACCCCGGATCGCGTGGAAGCGCTGGTCACCCGGCCACTGGAGGACGAGTTGCGCGGCATCGCGGAGATCGACGAGCTGCGTTCCACCTCCAGCAGCGGTGTGTCCTTCCTCAATATCATGCTGCTGGACACGCTGTCCGCGGAGACGCTGGAACGGGTCTGGTCGGAGGTGCGCGACGCGCTCGCCGACGCCGCGCGCCAGTTCCCCGAGGATGCCGGACAGCCCCAGTTCGACAACGACAGGCTGACCTCCTTTACCACCATTGTCGCCTTTTCCTCCGCCACGCAGGCGGACATGCCGCTGTCCCTGCTCAACCGCCTGGCCCAGGATTTCGCCGACGGCGCGCGCAACCTGCCGGATACCAAGCTGGTGGAAATCTTCGGCGAGCCACAGGAGGAAATCCGCGTCGAGGTGGACGAGGCGGAACTGGTGTCCCGCGGGTTGAGCCTGGCGCAGGTCAGTGCGGCCCTGCGCGCGGCGGATGTGAAGGTCTCCTCCGGCCGCGCCACCGGCGCCGGCAGCGACCTGCTCATCGAACTGGCCGGCGAGTTTCGCAGCGTCGAGCGCATCCGCCAGGTGATCGTCAACACCGCCGACGGCGGCGCCACGCGCATCGCCGACATCGCCCGCGTGTACAAGGCGGCGATGACGCCACCGCCGGGCATGGCCATCACCCAGGGGCGGCCGGGTCTGCTGGTGGGCACCGTGATGGAGCCCAATCACCAGGTGGACCGCTACAGCGCCGCCTTCCGGCAGTACGTGGACGAGTACCGCGCGCGCGCGCCCGCCGGCCTGTCGCTGGCAATCACCTACGACCAGAGCAGTTACGCCGAGACACGGCTGCGCGAGGTCGCGAGCAACCTTGCCATCGGTGTCGCACTGGTGGTCCTGGTGCTGCTGTTCACCCTGGGCTGGCGCGCCGCGGTGGTCGTGGCCGTCATCCTGCCGCTGTGCGGCCTGATCTCGATCTCCGTAATGGACAGGCTGGGTATGGCCCTGCACCAGATGTCCATCACCGGACTGATCGTCGCGCTGGGCCTGCTGGTCGATGGTTCAATCGTCATCACCGACGAGGTGCGCAAGCGCCTGCTGCGCGGCGACACACCGCTGGCCGCGATCGGCGGCTCGGTAGACCGCCTGCGCATCCCGCTGATCGCCTCGGCGCTGACTACGATTCTCGCCTTCGTGCCCATGGCCATCCTGCCCGGGCCGGGTGGAGAATTCGTCGGCGCCATCGCCAGCGCGGTCATTATCATGCTGGTGACCTCCACGGTGCTGGCGCTGGTGGTCACACCCGTGCTGGCGGCCTGGCTGCTGCCGCGCGAACCGGCGCCCCGCGGCCACTGGTACATCGGCGGCGTGGACAGCGGTCGCGCCGGCGAACTGCTGGCGCGCAGTATGGACTGGAGCTTGCGCCATCCGCTGGCGAGCATCCTGCTGGCACTGGCGCTGCCGGTGACGGGCTTTCTCGCCTTCCCCACCCTCACCGCGCAGTTCTTTCCCGGCACCGACCGCGACCAGCTGTACATCCAGGTAAAGCTGGCGGACGGACGCTCCATCTACGACACCGCAGACCTGGTGCGTCGCCTGGACGCGCAACTGCGCGATGACCCGCTGATCCGCCGTGTCGACTGGACCCTGGGCGAGAGCGCCCCGGCCTTTTACTACAACATGTACCGCTTCAAGGAGGGCATTCCCTCCTGGGCGGAGGCGCTGGTGCTGACCCGCGATGAAAACCGCACCGACGACCTGATCCGGCGCCTGCAGGTAGAGCTGGACCGGGACTACCCCCAGGCGCGCATCATCGTGCGCGGCATCGACCAGGGACCCCCGGTGCTGGCGCCGCTGGAAATCGAGGTGACCGGGCCAGACCTCGACGTGTTGCGCAGCCTGGGAGACGACCTGCGCCAGCGCTTTGAGCAGATACCCTACGTCACCCATACCAGCACCAGCCTGATCGGCGGCGCACCCAAGCTGCGTTTCGACCTGGGCGAGGAGAGCCTGCGCCTGGCCGGCCTGCAACTGGGCGATGCCGCCGCGGCGCTCAACGACGCCCTCAACGGCCGCGTCGGCGGCGAGGTGCTGGAGGGCACCGAGCGGTTGCCGGTGCGGGTGCGGCTGTCCGAGGCCAACTGGGGCACGGCCGACGACATCGCCAGCATTCGCCTGCCCCTGCCCGGCCGCGCGGCCTCCGATGCCGGTGGCATCGCCGCGGTCCCCCTCAATGCACTGGGCCGACCTAGCCTGGAGCCCTCGCAGAGCCCGATCTCGCGCTACAACGGTCGCCGCGTGAATACGGTACAGGGCTACCTGGTGCGCGGTGTGCTGCCGGAGGAGGCGCTGAAACTGCTGCAGCAGGACCTGCGCGAGCGGCCGGTCAAGCTGCCCGCGGGCTACAGCATGCGCTTCGGCGGCGACAGCGACGAGCGCGCCGAGGTGGTGCAGGAGCTGATGGCGCCCATGGGCCTGATCGGCGCCGCACTGATGGCGACCATCGTCATCACCTTCAACTCCTGGCGCCTGTCTGCAGTGGCCGCACTGGTGTGTGTCTGCTCCCTGGGCCTGTCGCTGTTGTCGCTGGCGGTGTTCCGCTACCCCTTCGGTATCCAGGCGATGATCGGCGTGATCGGCTCCATCGGCGTGTCCATCAACGCCGCGATCATTATCATCACCGCGCTGCAGGGCGACCACTTCGCCGCGCGCGGCGACCCGCTGCAGGTGCGCCGGGTGGTGATGGATTCCAGCCGCCACATCGTCTCCACCACCGTGACCACCTTTGGCGGCTTCCTGCCACTGATCCTGGAAGGCAGCGCGTTCTGGCCGCCCTTTGCCATGGCCATCGCCGGCGGCGTGCTGTTGTCGACGATCATCTCCTTCTTCCTCGTACCGCCGCTGTTCCTGCTCTGCGCGCGCTCCCGCTCGCCGCAGCCGGAGGCGACGACGAACACGCCGGCGCGCGACGACCGCTCCGAGTGGGTGCCCGACCATGCCGCGTGACAACGAAGCCGGGGCCGCGCGCAGCTATCACCACGGCGACCTGCGCAACGCGTTGATCGTCGCCGCGGCCGAACTGATCGAGGAATCCGGCTCCGAGGAATTCGCCATGGTGGACGCGGCGCGCCGCGCCGGCGTCAGCAGTGCTGCGCCCTATCGGCATTTTCGCGACCGAGAGGACCTGCTGCGCGCGGTCGGCGAACTCGGGTTTTGCGGCATGGGCGAGCGCATGACCGCCATTCGCGAACGCCTGCCGCGGGGCAGCACCGAGTGCATCATCGAACTGGGCAAGGCCTATATCGAGTTCGTCACCAGCAAACCCGCATTCTTCGACGTCATGTGGGGCGAGCGCGGCTTCATGACGGAGCAGGGGCAAACCACCGAGGAGGCCGACCGGGCCGGGCGCACGATGAACGGCTTCTACCTGCTCGTCGACCAGGTACAGGCCTGGTGCCAGGCCCAGGGACTGGAGGGAGCAGATCCGATGAAGCTGGCGATGACGCTGTGGGCGCTGGCCATGGGTCTGAGCCAGCTATCCATCAACCATCACCTGGAACGCTTCGCGCCGGATGTCGACTACTACGCGATGCTCACCAGCAGCGCCCACGCCTTCCTGGCCGGGGTGAAGCAGTCACCCGGCTAGGCGCCGCTAGGCGTCGAGCAGCGGACTGTCCGGGCTGTCGACCAGGTCATTCAACATCGCAGCATCCGCCGCGCCCTCGGGCAGATAGCGCAGGCGCCAGTACCACAGCGTCCACAGGGACAGGCCGTAGATGAAGGCCAGTATCCCCGCGATCGAGGGGCGCTCGCGCGCCGCCTCGCGGGCGATCTCCTGCGTATCCATCTCTGCCATCAGCGCCCAGCTCCTGCCGCCCACGGGCAACGGCAGGTAGGCCGACATCACCGACTCGCCGCGATAGCCCTCCACCACGTCGACGCCCTGCTCGCCCGCCAGCGCGCGCTCGACACTCGCTGTCGCGACGCTTTGCTGCAGCACCGTGGAGGTCTCGCTGAACCGGGAATCACTGCGCATCAACAGGTCCGGGCCGACCAGGTAGGTTTCGCCGCTATCGCCCATGCCCTTGGCGTAGTTCATGATGTGTAACAACTCGTCGGTTGGCAGTTCGAAGGCCAGAACGCCGAGAAACCTGCCGTCAGCGGCGCGCAACGCCGTGGCGATGAACATGGCCGGTGCGCCGTGACTGGGGGCGTAGGACTGCATATCGCTCAAGGCGACCACGCCGAGCTCGTGACCCTCGCGCGCGCGCCGGAACACCCTCCCCAACCAGGTGTCGGCGTAGGGACCGTCGACCAGGCTGGTGGCGAAATCGTCGTCCTTCTCCACCGAGTACATGATGTCGCCGCCGGGACTGATCAGGAAGAAGTTGTAGTAGCCGCGCTCGGTGACAAACAGGCGGGCCGCTTCGTGCAGGCCGCGGTGCAGCTCACTGTAGCGGCTGCCGTCGCCGGCATCGTCCAGTGCGCGGTACTCGCCCGCCGGGTGGGGGTTGTGGTCGACGTAGTGAAGCCGCGCACTGGCCGCCTCTCCCTCCCGCTGCCAGACGTCGAGTAAATCCGACTGGATGGCGATGATCTCCTGGCTGCTGCTCCAGAAACGCAGTTCCGCCTGCACCGTGGAAAAATAGCGCTGTACGGCGCCGCGGCGCAGCTCTCCCAGCAACAGCAGCCGCTCCGAGACCACCGCGCTGTGCTTGCCCAGGTGCCACTGTGCAAAGCCCCAGGCGAACAGCGCCAGCAGCAGACCGCAGCCCAGCGCCGCCAGCGTCCAGAAGCGCACCGCGCTCACGAGGACGCCTCCACCTGCGGCGCCGGCAGCGCGTCTCCCAGGTGCAGCCGGTCTCGGATCAGCGCGTCGACCGCCTGCCAGGTGAAGGAGAAGTGCTCAAATTCCTCCTGGCTGACCTTTTCCCGCTCGAGGTCGCGCACCACCTCGTCCAGCATGTCCACGAGCTGGTGCTTGCGCTGTAACAGTGCCTCTACGCCGTGCTCGCGGCGTACGGCAGCGGCGATGTCCATGAGCTGCCGGTTGAATGTATGCATGCGCATCCGCCGCGAACGCACCCAGTGGGTGCGCAGCGCGAGCAGCCCCGAGCCGACGATGACCAGCACGTACAACAGCGCGGAAAACAGGCGCGCGTTCTGCTGCAGGTAACCCGGCTTCTCGCGATCATAGTAGGCGCGCGCTCCGGGATGGGCCGCCACCACGCTGTCCGACTCCTCGCCGACAGGTCCGATAAAACCCGCCAGGCGATTGGCGTCCATGATCTCCGCGCGGTGATCGTAAAGCTCGCGGGTCAATTTGTGCACCACCGAGGGCTTCAGGTCGGAGCGCGCCACCAGCAGGCGGTCGACGATGGCCGTGGGCAGGTCCGCCTCGGGCAGCGCCGGGTGCCCGCGGTAGGAACCCAGTGGAATCACGCCGGGCTCCACGGCCGGTTCCTGCAAGGCCATGGCCTGCGCCTGTGGAATCGGCACCAGGTGCATACGCCGCTCGCCGATAAGCTCGCGGATGGCCGCATTGCCCGGCGCGCGCACGCGAAACACCGCATCCACCTGGCCGCGCTGCATGGCGAAATCCGCCGCCGCCTCCGACATCGGCAGCGCGATCATCCCGTCGCGGGGCAGGCGGTAGTGATCGACCAGGAACCAGAATGATTTGAACTCGCCGCTGCTCGCCGGGGGTATCGCCACGCGGTGTCCGGGCAGGTCGGCGACGCTGTCGATGCCCGCTCCGTCGAGGGCCAGCAGGTGATAGGCATTGCGATAGAGCGTGGCCACCCCCGCGACGCGATCCGTGACCGGCGTATCCGCCTGTATTGTCGCCAGGTCCACGCGGCCTGCCTCCAGCAGGCGGCTGTTCTCACCACTGCCGCCGGACTCGTATACCGTGATCTGCAGGCCGGTACGCGAGTGGTTGATGGCGTCGGCGATGGCCTGGCTCAGTGCATAGGTCTCGCTGCCCTGGAGACCGCCCGCGATGGTCAGGTGCTTCTGCCGACTGCCGCCCAGCCAAAGTATGATGGCGAACAGGGTCAGCAGCCAGACGGCGCCGATCAGGAGCAGGCGAAGCCGGGGAGAAAGTAACTGCACGGGGCGGTTCGTCGCTGTTCAAAGCGGTCAGTATATGCGACCTGCATGGGGTGTCCAGCATGGATCGCGTCGCCTGGCCTATGTTACGACGGCACGCAACGCCGGTGATTGTGCGCGAGTTGCGCAGCCTGGAAGCAGCAGCGCCGACTCGCCGTCGCCCCGGCCCCATCGGGTCATTTAAAAGTGATAGCTGATGCCGAATTCCGCGACGTCCATGCCGTCGTTTTCGTCGGCCAGTTGCGCATTGGAAATGTGGTAGACCCTGGCGCGAATACCGAAGTCGCCACGCACAACACCCAGTGCAAGACTGCTTTCAAACTGCGCATAGGAGCCCATATTGCTGGTACCGTCGTCATTGATACCTGAGTCCTGTGACTGGAAGGTCTTGTCAGAGAGCAGCGCCACGCCCAGTCCCAGTTGCAGGTACGGGACGTAGCCCGACGCATTCGCGGGCTTGCAGATGAGGTTGGGCGCCCAACTGGCCATGTATAAGCTGTTCTCGTCCCAGAAGCCGGCGACACTGACGGCGTGCTGCAGATCAACTACCCAGGAGTCGTTGCGCCACAGTTCCGGTATCCAGTCGAAATTGAGTTCCAGCCTGGCGTAGTCGTGTTTGGTCGCAGCACGGATGGTTTTTCCCCCACCCACGGAGAGTACCTGGGCGCTGGCCAGCCGGGAAACGAGGAGCACCATCACCAGTGGCGCTATTCCGATACGCAGGTTCATGCCCCCCATGCAGTGCTGTCGCGCTGACGCCTTGTACGGGATTATAGTATGGTCTGCGGACGAAAACATTGACATGCCGCAAAAGCCCTGGCGGGGCAACAATGCAGCGGCCGGGCACATCGCGGTTCGCACAGGCGCAACGAGGTGGGGACGGGGGAAACAGATCGAAGGTGATTGGCGGGAGTACCAGGATTCGGCTCTTCATCATTAACGGGGGACACCGGCATTCATTAAACTGATTTTGCGAAGATCGTTTAATGGAGAGAACACCGATGTCCCACGCAGGAATGATTA
>MDSW01119630.1_pt1 | contig 55574 bp, 39 predicted proteins | sample 811171 | NCBI WGS metagenome assembly MDSW01 (sample SAMN05326641, study PRJNA326480) | marine metagenome | isolation source: seawater | place: Atlantic Ocean: North West | collected 2012
AACAATATTAGAACACCTAGATCAAGTAGTAGAACTAAAAGAAGTCCATCTAAAGCAAAATCTTTAAACAATATTAGAACAAAAAATAGTTCAAATTCTAATAAAATAAGAAAAAATACTATTTAATTTAAAAAAATGATTTTTTTTTATATTTTAATTTAATATAAAATGTTCTTTGATGATTTTACAAAGTTATTTAATTGTGCTTTATGCAATCAATGTATTAATAGTAAAGAAAATATAGAAAAAATTATTGAACCATCTCCAAAAAGTGAAAGCGAATTTAAATTGTATAAATTTAAAGATAACTTAAATAATAATGGTTTTATAAGTGAAGAAAAAAGAAGAGGAATATACAACGTTAAAAAAGAACTAGAAAGTAAAATGCTATTTGAAACAAATAAGAATAATAATAGAATACCTATTTAATTGTAATTTGTGTATCTTTAAATGAAACGCATTTTTTATTATTTTTTTTCATATTATATGTAAAACCAATATCTTTATCTAAACAACTTACATCATTTAATTCAAAGTCATCATTCTCATCTTTATCATCATAATCTATATCTATATTTGTTGGATTAGTATTTAATAGATCAACCATATATTCTTCATCAAATAATATTTCACTATCTCCAGTACCACAAGGAGTTTGTTGTCCTAACATAACATTTGCAGATACGCCATTTACATTATCATATTCCGCAAATATACTTGCATTAATCAACATATCTGTTGTTTCTTCAAATGATGATTTAGCCAATGGACCAATATCTCCTCTATTAATACCGTGTCTATCAATTGACATTAATTGACCTTTATAAGTCATTGTGTCAATTAATAATGATAAATGTCGATAATTCATTGAATCTTCACTTGTCACATTTAACAATTCATTATGTAAAGCAGTTCTTGCTGCTTCAACACCGAGTGTTTCATAAATTTCTCTAATATCATTTGAAATTGTTCTAGTACTATCAACATTTGGATTAGATAATATTTCAATTAGATTTGTACCATCAGTATCAAGTACCCATTCAACAAGATTATCAAATTTAAATGTTTCATAATTATATTTTGTATATTTTTTCTTATTAAGTGAAACTTTTTTAATGCCTTTATAACCTTTTAGTAATACTTGATAAACAATATTGTGTTCAAGTGCTTTAATTGCCGCAATTTGATCCACATATTCAATATCACTAGTTATATTATTTTTAAGTTTGATTCTGAAAATACATTCATCGGCATTATCATCACTATAAACACTTTCTATAAATTTATCATATGTAGAATTTAATTTAGTATAAATATCAATCATTCTTAAACCATATGATTTCATTTTGTCTTTATTAAATTTCATTCTAATAACCCAAGGCGATGTGCTATTTAGAGTATTAGTATATTCAAAATCTTTATAAACATCTAATAAATCTTGATCACAATTAATATTAGTTGAATAATTATCTTCTGTTTTATCCCAATAAATTTCACTTGATTCTAAAATATCTGATAATTTTGTAATTTCAATCGAATTTTTAACATTCATTGCTGCATTTTTTGCTGTTTCAATATTTGCATCATCTGTATCTAAACCTTCATCATTTAAAATAGGATTTACAACAGTTGCTATATCATTTTTCATATAAATTAATAGTGTTGGTGTTTTAGTTTTCTTTGTAGCGCTTAAAATTTCTTTTAAACGTGGAACACCACTTGTTGCCTTTACAGCTGCTGCAGTACCAGAAACGTGGAATGAATCAAGAGTCATTTGGGTTCCCATTTCACCAATAGTTTGTGCTGCAATAATTCCAACCATTTCACCAGGTTGTGAAATAGCTTCTTTGAAATATTGTTGTATTTGTGAAATAATATTATCAAATATATCGATAGTGAAATGATAGTTTAATATTAATTTTTTGGGTGTTAAAAACAATCTAACTAATATTTCGAAAAATCGTGTTCCTTGATTTCTGTCCTTAATATACAAAGTATTAATTAACTTATCAATTCCATCTAAGATATAATCAGGTGTTAAATCTGTTTTAACCGATTTAATTTTTAAACCAGCAAGTCTTTTAATACTATTATTAATAATTCTATCAAATGGAATTGGATAATTAATCATTTTTGTTTTTGTATAATTAAATACTTCTTTAATAAGGAAATCTTTATCATCAACTATTTGTTTAAAATGTTCTGAACATCTTTTGTATGATTCTTGTGTAATTGTTTTGTATGCTTTTGATGTTAAATATAAATTAAGTTTATCTGTTTTTCTTAGATGATAAATATTTTCCATTAATAATACATCTTGTTCAATATATGGTATAAATTGATTTTCAATTTTACATCCATCCATACCATCTTCTCCATATATAAATTGTATTATTGTTCCTCCAGCATTTCTAACAGTATTATCATAATATATTTTAGCATCTTCCATTGCTTTAACTAATCTGCGTTGAATATATCCAGTTTCACTAGTTTTAACAGCAGTATCAATTAAACCTTCTCTACCACCCATAGCATGAAAGAATACTTCTTGAGGACTTAATCCTGAAATAAAACTATTTTCTACAAAACCACGTGCTTCGGGACCATCGTCATATTTAGTATAATGAGGAAGTGTTCTATCAGTAAAACCATAAGAAATTCTTTTGCCATCTACATTTTGTTGTCCAACACAAGCAATCATTTGAGCAACATTTGTTTCTTTACCTTTAGAACCAGATTTAACCATATTGATCATTCTATTAGTTCTTTCATCAATTTGACTTAATCCAATCTTACCTACTTGATTTGTAGTTTCATTTAAAATACCGATTAATTCTCTTTCAATATACTCTTCATTGCTAAATATACTATTATTTTCAATAATACCTCTTCTAATTTCATCTAATTTACTATAAGCCTTTTCTTTCATTTCTTTGATTTTAGATTTTAAACTTTTTTCAGTTTGTGTATCAGTTACTAAATCACTAATACCTACACTGAATCCTGCTGTTAATAACCATCTACAAATTAGTCGTTGGGTATTATCTAAAAATCGTTGTGTTTCAAATGGTCCATAATCGTGATATATAACAGGAATCAAACCAGATGATTTACTATGAAATACTGTTTTATCAAGAGAACCATTCTCTTCTTCATAAATGGAATTAGTGATTAAAATTTTATCTTCGTTTTTATTTTTTCTTTCAATATTTAATCCTGGAGGCAAAATTTGTGAATAAGCTTGTTTACCAGAATATGTATAGTTTTTATTAGGTTTATCTAAAAACCCTTTAAAATAACTATTAATCATTTGTAAATTTGCCATTGTTTTATCACTAATTTCCACATTATTTTTTGTTAATCTAAATGATCCAAGTAAAGTATCTTGAACAATTTCAATAATTGGTTTACCATCTCTTGGTGCAATAATCATATAAGGAACTGCCGCAATATCTTTTAATTCAGACATTGTTTGAATACTTTGAGGACAATGTAAATTCATTTCATCGCCATCAAAATCTGCATTATATGGCGGGGTATCAAGAACATTTAAACGAAATGTTTGATAAGGCATAACAATTACTTTATGACACATCATAGACATTTTATGAAGAGATGGTTGCCGATTAAATAAAATGTTGTCTCCATCTGATAAATGTCTATGAACAGTATCACCATAAACTAATTCATCTGCAAGTTTTTGAAGATTTGCATTTTTTAGATTAATAGTAATAGTTTGATTTTTCTTTTTAATTAATTTAGCACCCGGCCATTTATCTGGTCCATTTAATATTAGTGTTTTTAAATAATCAATATTATATTTATTGACGATTTCTGGAAAAGTAATATTAAGTGCTATTTTAATTGGTACACCTAATTCATCAATACTAATATAAGGATCTGGTGTAATTACAGATCTTGAAGATTGATCAACACGTTTACCATTTAAATTTCCTCTAATTCTGCCTTCTTTTTTCTTCATTCTGTCGGAAACTGATTTTAATTTCCTACCATTTCTTTGTTGAGATGGTGCTAGTCCTGGTATTTGATTATCAATAAATGTAAATATATGATATTGCAATACCATTAGAATTAATTTAATAGTTTCTTCAGGTGTTCCTTTAGCGATTTTATCATTAATATTATTATTAATTTTGATAATTTCGCTTAATTTGTGTGTTAAATCATCTTCTCGTCTTTGGCCATTTTCTTCAATAATACTAGGTCTAACAGATGGTGGAGGAACAGGTAATACACTACAAATCATCCATTCTGGACGATTCCATAGTGGATTAAAACCCATTAATTCCATTTCATCATCTGTTATTCTTTTAAAAATTCTTAGTACATCTTCGGCAGATAATTCTAGCGATACATCTTCTACTTCATTATCTGCAACTCCATCTTTGACTTCTACATCTTTTTTCTTTAAATTTTTCCATTCTGCAATAATTTTCATAAACCTTCTTTAACATATTTTGTAGGTTGTTTTGAATTACATCCGATTGATCCATCATCACCACAAAATCTAAATTTGGTATTTGAAATAGTTTTATTGCATAATTTAAAGAATGCTTCCCATCTTTTTTGATTATTTTTAATTAATCTTATTTTTTTGATATCATTTAATATATTTTCATCAGTTGATTTATCTGAAATTAATAATTTTGAACATTTATAGCAAACACATTTCAATATTTTTCTAGTAATATCGAAAAACATTGCATGAAATACTGGTTTCGCTAATTTAATATGTCCAAAATGACCAGGACAAAATATATTTTTTTGTTCACAAGTTGCACATAATTTATTATGTTCTAGAACACCCATACGAGAATCAAATAAACCTCCAATAATTGGCTCACTTCCGGCATATGTATCTGTCTTTGTTATTTCAACTACTGATCTTTTAATAATTTCATCTGGACTTAAAACACTAAATTGAATTCCTTTAACATCTTGGATATCAATTTTTTGATCGCTATATGCTAATTCAGGATATATCGACATTATTTATTTGTTTCTTAATAAATAGTTAGTTTAAAATAACACGTGTTATATTTAAGCACTTTTAAAATAATATCATTTTTTTTTTATAAATTTTTTTAAATTTATATTTTATAGGGTAACAATATGTTAAATTTTAATCTAATTAATAATTGTCAAGAAAACATTGAATTTTTGTCTAGTAAAAATTATATTTCTGATGATAAATTGAATTTAAATATATTTGATTCAGAAAATTATTATAGAGATGTTGGATATTATTACGAAAAACATATTTTTGAAAATTTAGTAAATTATGGTTTTAAATTACCCAATAATATTTTTAAACCAATTATATACAATAATAACTTATTTATCAACAAATTTATTTACCTAACTAAACATTATGTTGAAAATCCAAATAATGATTATTATTTAAAAATTGTTAGTATTGCATCGGAAATGGATTTAGTTAACAAAAATGTATGCGATATTAATGTAAGTTATTTTATTATAAATGAATATAATAAATATTTTTTCGCACTAGAAACAATACGTAATATATATTTTTATATTTCTACTGATAATTTCAATAATAATATTTTCAAAATACCAATAACATATATATTAGATGAAAATAATAATACAATAATTAAAAATACACATTTCTATAATGAAATTGAATTTACATATACGAGAGTAAATGATAACTATATAAATTTAGATATTTTAAATAAAGATAAATTTAATAAAAATATTCTAGAATTTCTAAAACCACTATTAACTTATCATTGTTATTTGATAAATAAAGATAACAATTTTAAAAGTGTTTTACCTTATTCTGATGATATCAAAAATTATGCAAGAAATATATCAAAATTATATGATTTAAGAAGGTTTACATCAATATATAATATTATAAATAGTTTTGATAAATATAATAATGATAACTATTTTGTTCAAAAATTCAAAAATAATTATTTTAGTATAATTGCAAAGAAATATGAGGAAAACTATACTTTATCTTCGGTAAATCTAAATATTCCTGAAGATTATATTTATACTACAACTCAAAATAATATACCAATTGATATTGTATTACCAAACACCGAACCATCATATTATACAAATAGTACATATGAAATTACTGAAAAACCGGTCCTTGAAATACAAGAAACAAAAGATGATGATAAAGAAGAAGATGATGTTGATTATGAAGATATAGATGATGAAATAACAAGCGAACCAGTTAATGAGAAATATTGGTGGGAATATTTATTTACAAATATATTTATGAAAAATATAGGTATTATTATAATATCAGTTATAATAATATTAACATTTTCAACAATTATAAGTCATTATAATAATAGTAATGGTAGAAGTGATAATAATTATTATGCAAATATTTTTATATTATTTGGAATAATGATAACAGTTTTAATACTATTTGGTTATAATATTTACAATTATCATAAAAATGTAAATAAAATAGATGAAATAGTTGAAGAATTTAATAATTTTAATAGAGGAGAGTTAAGTATAATAGATTCTTTATTAAAAACACCAGATAGCAAAGACTTTTTAAAAAATATAAATTATTTTAACACAAAAGATTTAGATTTAGAATATTTTAAAATATTATTTAATAGTATTTCAAAATCTAATATTGATACTTCTACTATTAATCCTGAAGGTACATTAGAATTTCGTTTAAAAAATACTGATGATTATAGAACCACTAGTTTAATATCTCATCAAATTGAAACATTAAGTTTAACTGATGTTATTTATAAAACTGCTTTAGAAAAACTAAAAGAATTATTAAAAGATCTAAATAACAAAGAAGTTTATGAAACACAAGAGCGCAATGTTTTAATTGAAGCAGAGAGAAGATTAGCAGAATCATATCATCAAAATGAAGTTATTAAATTAGATATTGAAAATAAGAAAAAAGATTATGATACTGCTAAAAAAGATGCAGATAAGTTAGTTAAAATGTCCGAAGATGTTGATAAAAAATATAAAAAGGAAAATAAAAATTTAAAAGAATTAAAAGAAGAATTTGAAACAATAAAAAAAAGTTCTGATACATTGTCTACATTTGCAATAAGTACTCAAGATTCTTTACAAAAAATGTTAACTTTAATCAATAATCGAAATGTTGAAGGTTTTACAAATTATCAAAATCCTACTGCTATTGATTTAAATGATATTGACTATGATTCATTTGATTTTGATACTTTTCTTCAAGATTTAAAAGAACAACTCGCTAAAGATCATTATGATGATTTTGATATGTCAGCATTTACAAGTATATTTACAACAAATGCCGATGGAGGTTTTGAAAATATATCTTTAGATACAGCATTAAGTAGATTTTTACAAAAAAGATTAATTGATAGCAAGGAATATATACATATATCTAAACAAGAAATTGATAGATTAATTGAATCATTAGGTTTAAGTGATATATTACAAAGTGGTAGTGATTTATATAATACAGTTGTAGATGCTGCAGATATATCTGAATCAATTATAAAAGATGTAAATTTAAATGTAGCATCAATAGAAGTATCTGAATTATTGAATAAAGTAAAAGATTCACAAAATTTAGCATCATTATTAAGAATATTTGCAGCAATTGAATTAGCCAAAAAAGATAAATACACTAGTGCTATTAAATATCAAGAACAACTAACTGAATCTGCGTTTAAAGAAAGTACTTTTTATAGAAAATTAGCACTAGATGCAGTAGATAGATTATCTTTACATAGAGAATTATTAAATGAAAAAAAGAAAAATAAAGAAACAGAAGAAACTAATACTGAAACAATTATAAATGATATTAGAACTATAAAAGAGAACTTAAGTAGAAAAGAAAAAGAAACTATTGATGCAAAAGAGTTGGCAAAAGAAACACTAGAATCAATTAAAAAAATGGAAAAACATATAATTGATAATGATATTTATAATAACGAAAATATGTTGAAAAAAGAAGTAATAGAATTATTAAATTTTTCTATTTATACAAATAAAGATGTGGATACTATTATTAAAAGCAAATATGAAAATTTAAGAAAACAATATGAAAGTGAAAGCGAGATTGAAAGAATTATGGAAATAATTAGACAACATAAGCAAAATTATATTATCAAATTTCGCCAACAACTTGAAGAATTAAATAAAATAAAAGAAATTAATATAAGATTAAATGATTATACTACAAAAGTTTACACATATGATGCTATAATAATAAGTGAAAAACAGAAACATAAGATTGATAAAGAAAGTAGAGCTGTAAAAATCAAAGAATTAGAATCAGGTTTAATAGTTAATATTGATGCTGAAAAAAGAATATTAGATAAAATAATTAATTTACAAAATAATTTGAAATATTTAATTAAGGAAAAAACAACAGATGAAACCGAATTACTCAATATTGAAAATATAAAGAAATCACTTAAAGATTCATTAAATTATGATGAAAGTTATATTCAAATTATAGAAAATGAAGAAAAAAATAACTTAGATAAAATTAATTTGTTATTATCAAAAATTGAACAATCATTATCAAGATTATATATTGAATATGAAAATGTTAAGGATAAAAGACATAATGATAATTTTGATAGAATAGATTTAGTACATATACAATACAAAAAAGAATTAGAATATGTTGAAACTATTAGAAATTTAGAATTAGAAAGAGATAAGGCTTCATTAAATGAAAATTATGAACGTAAAGAGTTAGTTAAATCTAAATTAGAATTATCTAAAATTAATAATGATATACTTAATAAACGTATAGAAGTTTTATGGTTATATAATAAAATTACAATTCTTAAAGAAAAAGATTTAGAATATACTAATAGTTCTTTAAATATAACTTATAAATTTATTGAAGATGTTAATGTAGAAAGTATAGATATTAATAATAATTATAAAAAAAATACAGAAATAATTAACTTTAATCAAATTGATCTAAATAAAATTGCAGAAATGAAAACGAATGAAATTGCTATCAAAAATAATTTGATACAAAAGTATGGTGATAATGAAGTATATGTTCAACAATTACAAAATGAAATAAGTGAATTAAAAAAGAAAAAAGATACAGAAAGAATATTAGAAAATCAAATAAGTATAGCAAGAGATGAACTTGAAAAAATATTAAATAAAAAAATAATATTTGAATTAGCTTTAATTAAGGGTCATATTGATTACAATATTATAAAGATTATTAAATTAACAAAAGAAATAATTAATTTATTTATTGAAATTGATTCATTAAATTATAAAAAATATATTGAAAAATTAATTATAAATCAGGATAAAATTAAATTACAAGTTATTTATAACGAAAAATATCGTTTAATTAAAATGAAAGAGCAAATGGAAACTGAATTAAAATATAAGTTAATAACTCTAAAAAAATATGATAATATAAAAGAAGATGATCAATACAAAGATGATTTGCAAAAATTAAAAGAAAATACTATTAAAGACAAAGATGATCTCATAAATGATATAAAATTAATTGATGAAAATATCAAAAAAATATATAAATATGAAACTGATTATAAAAATAAAATTGAAAAAGCAGAAAAAGATTATTTGAAAAAAATTGAATCGTATGAGTACAATATAATGTTGAAAAAAGATACTAATACTAAAAATATTAGAAATTTAGGTAAAATTATGATATTATTTAATAAACTTAATGATGAATATATTGAATCAAGAGAAAAATTAGCTGAATATGATATCACAATGCCTAAAATTGCTTTAACTCCTATTATTATTCCAAATAAAATACGTCAAAATATTGAATTAATATTATCTGATAATCCAATGAAATATGAAATAAATGATGATGAATTCAGTAATCAAATTGATAATTTATTATTGACATTATTAGACGGTAATGATTCTGAATTTATAAATAGTGGAGTTGATATTAAATTTATTGTTATTTTAGATTTAGATTATGATACAAATTATGGAAATAAAGATCAATTTCAACAAGAAACCTTTAAAACTAATTTAACAAAAGAATTATCAGAAGCAATTGAAATTAGTAAAACAATATTTGATATACTTGAAGTATCAAAAGGAAGTATTAAAGTTATTTACAAAATAAATGCAAATAATATTTTAGACTCTGATATTAATCCAATTACTTTAGTTGAAAATCTTATATCACAATCTAATGATCCTAATTCTAAGCTACGTCAGGGAACTTATGGTAATAAGATTACAATGATTGAAATAATAAGAGATGATGTATTAACTAAAATTGATTCTCCTTCATATAATATAGCTTTACCATCTTATTTAACAAGTACTGATAGTTTTGATGATATCAGATTTATCTATTATAATGATAGAACTACAAATTATCATAATTTATTATTACACTTTCCATTTATTACATCAGTTAATGTTGGTGATACAACAATGACTGATTATTCGAAACATAATAGATATATTTATAGTGCAATAAGTGGCAGAGGTGTTAATAAAATTTATAAAGACTATATTGAATTAAATAATACATTGTTAAAAGTCGATAATATCAATATAATGGATATGCAAAAATATAGTATTTCTTTTGTTATAAAACTAAATAATACAACTAAAGATCAATTTATATTATTATCAAATGGTACTGTTTCACAAAAAATACATCAAGATGATGAATTATTAACAATGTTAGATACTCCTTTGCAATATCATAATGAAAATATATTTACAATAGGTTTTATGAATAAACCTAAACAATTATATATTAAAAAAGCCTGTAAAAATAATAAATATTATGGTATTAATACTAGTGATAAATTAAAAATAAATGATGGCGAATGGGTACATTTTATAATAACAAATAATGATAATAAAATTACAGTATATAAAAATTTAGAAAAAGTAGTATCATTTAATACGGTAAGTAGTCCTAATAATGATAAAGTTTGCTATACAAATAATAGAATATTTGAAAAGAAAAATTTGTATATTGGTGGTATTAAAATAGATTTAGATAGATATACAAAAGAGATTAATAATTTAGTTGGATATTCAGGTGGATTAAAAGATCTAAGAATTTATAATAAAGAGTTATCGCATATTGACATTAAAAATATATTTTTAACAAATGATGATATTACACAAGAACCATTAGAAACACCACCAATGATACCCATTCAATATCCAACACCAATAGGAACACAAACTTCATATTTATTACAAGAAGATACTGTTAGCGAAAGCGTATCACCTTATACATATCAACAACTTCTTAATGATGAACAATCTGAAGATTCATCATATATACCACCTGCTAATACTGGAAGTAGCACAAGTGGTAGTGCTAATACTGGAAGTGGACCAGATAGTAGCAGTCAAGAAACTTGTGATAATACACATAGACATTATTTTACACATACACATTCTACAACTAATCCAAAAACAACAATCAGTGCCTTAAATATGCATTTAGATAATACATCAATGTCAACAGGTTATGAAGAAAATATGCAACCAATAAGCGATGATGATCTTTATAAAAAATTTGGAAGTTTAAATACTTTTACTATGAATAACTTAAATTCGCTATTTAGTTAGACTAAATAAATTCTTTTCTTTTTTTAGAGTACATACTATTTATGGTTTTGGATAAAATAACTTTTAAAAGTAAAATAGATTTAGATACTTTTAGACAATATTTTATTTTTGATAATTTTGGTGATAAAGATTTCATTGAATTATTATTAAATGAAGATTTAACAAAATCTATATCTGGAACAACTGAATATGATAGATATTATATGCGATTTTTTAATGCTAGTAATATTATTTATTATTACGATATAAATGGAACTAAAACAAATGGGATTAAAGATAATACATATGATATAGATTTATCATTAATAGCATCGCAAAATGCTATTAAATATATGTCATATTTAGATCTATTATCGGGTTTTAATCATAATTTAGGATTAATAATAAATTCAACTAGTGCTGAAGATACAGGTAATGGAATTATTGACGAAATTTCATTAATAAATCACGAATTTTCTATTCCTATTAATTATATGAAAAGGGATGGTTCGCTATTTAGTAATCAAAATATACCAGATATATGTAATGATATATCTTTAAAATTTAAATTAAATACAATTAATTTAGATTTTACGGGAAAAAAAATATATGATTTTTTTACTGAAGGTACCGCAAAATTAGAAAAAACAAATTCATATTGTGATTATGATATTGACAAAATCAAAAATTTATTTAGTAATTTTGAATTTAATAATTATTTTGATATTAACCAATATGCAAATTATTATCATTTTGAAACATATAAATATGAGTTTAAATTTTTAAAATCAATTTTAAATTATAATATACTACTATCATATTATAATACAATTGATAGTTTAGATAATAGCGTATATAAATCAATAAAATTAGATCAAATTAATAAATTATTAAAAAAGTTTAGAAAAGTTTTTTATAATTTTAATACAAAATTAATAAATATTAAAAATATTATTAATTCAATTGATAGTATTCCCGAATTAACTAAAAAAGAACAACTTGAAGAAGGTAGAAGTATATTATCAAATATTAAAGACTTAAATGATAAAATAGAAGATAATAGTGATAATTTAGAAAATATTAGCAAATATCATAAATCAAGAGAAGATATTAATAAACAAAATAAAAATTTAATTTATTTATCTATATTTATATTAATTTTTACTATATTTATTTATATATTTAATGACCAATTATATGAAAATAGAAAAACTAAAGTATTTATTAGCATTATTTGCTTAGCTTTATTAGTTTCATTAAATTATTTTATATTTGATAAAAAAATTTATGAAAAATTTCAAGATGACGTGTCTGATTCTCAAGAAAATATAACATTTAGTCCAGATTTTGAAGAAGCAAGAGGAGATTTTGATACAACTATAGGTTCTCAAAATGTTCAAAATGCACAACTTAGTGATCAAGAAATTGCCGAGTGGATAAGTTTTAAAAGTGATTTAGATGCAAATATAGGAAATGATGTATTAACATCTAGAACATTTGCAAATCCATTAAAATGGACAGAATATAGTACTGTTGATCAAAATGATATAAAAATTGTTCGTATGCGTGATGCTGATAATAATAATTTAATATCTAAACTACAAGATAAATTAATTAACAGTGAAGCTTTAGAATTAACATCTGATGAATTTTTAGCTATAAGAGAAGATAGTGATATAACAATGGGTACTGATCCTGATATATCAACCTCTTATTATAGAGATATAACAGAATATGGTTCAGATACTCAATTAAAATATATTTTACCGAATCACTATATTGAGTTATATGATAAATATTATAAAGCAAATACTTTTAATTTTAATTCAAGACCTGCATTGGGAGATGAAAGTAAACACTTTATAGAAGAAGATTATCAAAAGGTAGATTTTACTGAATTAGTAGCAAACTTAGAGAATTTAGGAACAGATGTAAAAATATCAGATTTAACACCTTATTTTCAACAAATTCAAGATAAAGAAGATATAATTTCAGAATTAGAAAGTGATGTAAATAAAATAATTAGAGATTATAAAGCATTGGAAACAGAGGTTGGAAATTTACAAGATATTGCAACATCTTTTAGAGAAACTATAACATATTTAGAAACTAAATCACGTGAATTCGATGGTTATTTAATTAGATTAGAGCGATATAGAGATGAATATTTAAGTAAAATTAGTAGTTTAGAAAATGAAAAAGAAGAATTAGAAGGTATATATCAAAATTTAGAAAGAATTATTGATGAGCAAATTAGACCTATTGTAGTACTACTACAAACAGAAAATAATAGTTTTAGTGATGATAATACTGAAGTATTAGCTAATATTAATGCTGCTATATCTGCAATATCTGCAAACACACAAAGATTAACAGAAGAAAATAGTAAATTACAAATTAGAATTGAAGGTGAACGTGGAAATCAAAGTTTACTTCGTCAAAAATTACTAGATGTATCAAAAGAACTTACATCTGTACTTATTGAACAACAAAGATTAAAAGACGAAAGAGAGTATGGTACTGATCAAGAATCATTACAATTAAAATTTTATAAGGAAAAAGCTGATAAATTAATTGAAGAAATAACTAAAGAAAAAACATATTTTGAACGTACTTTTAAAGAATTAAAAAAAAAATATGAAATATTAGCAGAAAAAAATACAAATTTAGCATTAGAACTAAATAATATTAGAAATAAAAATACTTATCCTATTGAAATTAGATTAAAATTTGCATTTAGTAATAATGTTATAAAATATTTAGATTTTAATAAAGATACTACTAATTTTGATGAAAATAAAAAAATATTTATTGATGAAATAAAATTGGATTTTACTGAATTATTTGAAAAAAGTGGAAAAAAAATATATTTAGACAGATTAAATATCAATTATAATAATTTAATAATAGATGATGGAGATAATCCATTATTAGATATCAAAATTTATTCATCTTATAAATTAGAAGAAGTAAGTGCAGAAGATATAGTAAGTGCTATTCATTTTGAATTAGAAAATAAAGAAAATTTTGATGATTTAATATATCTAAAATATGTTGATAATTTACAATTAAAGTATGAGAAAAATCTATATACTTTTACAAATCCAAAATTAAAAAAATCTGAAAATCCTCTAGAAACTCAATCAATATATATAACTAAAAATGTTGAATATACACCACAAGATTACAATGCTGATAATATTCGACAACAGAGATATGATAATGATCAAATAATTAGCAATGTTTATACACTTATTAGTGATATAAAAGGCATTGAAATATCAAAAAATTCATATTATAAAGAAATTAATCCTCATTTAAAAATAGAAAATGATTCAATACAAAAAACTTATGATAATATAAATAAAACACATAATTTAGACAAATCTAAACTAAATTTAATTGAGATGGACACAATTGATTACAATAATTTAAATAAATTGTTGATTTATATTTCAATGATTTTCATTATAATTATAATATTAAATAATATATTTGATAATTCTATTATATTTACAATTATTTTGATAATCTCTGTTTTTGTTTTAATATTCTTATATTTTAAAAATAAATTAAAATTAGTTAGAACAAAATGGCGCAATAAATATTGGGGATTACCAAAAGATAAATTAGAAGATATCAATATATTAGAATAATTAAGTGATTATAAAAATAAACATTTTTTTTATATTATATTAATAAATTATAGAATAATAATAAATGCCTTTTGAACCTAGTACATATATAGATGAAGATTCATTAGATCTATTACTATATTATTTTGGAAATAATGATATTGAAAAAAATGATGTACTTGATGAAAATATTATTAAATTAATGGCAAATGATCAATTTGAAAACTATATTAAATATTATAAACAATCTGATTTAAAAGATGAATCTGATAAATGTAGTAAATTACAAAATTTTTTTGTTAAAGTTCCAAAAACTAATAATAAAAAAATAGATATTGATTTATCCTTTTATGCTAAATCAGCAGTAAAGAAAGCAATATTTAAACTTGATTTTGAAGCTGAATATTTAAGAAATCTTGCTGAATTAAAAAAATGTAGATATGAAATTGATAAAGATACTATATTGACTCATACTTTTGAATTTCATTTTAAATATATTCCAATATATAATTCAAGAATATCAGGATTAAATTGGATAAAAAAAAAATATAATCAAATAGATGATATCAAAGGTACTGAAATAAATTTGAAAAATAAAACTAGAATTTTAGAATTATTAAATAGTTCTTCAAAACTTACTAGCGATCAATGGAAAAATAATGGTTTAAGTGGAGGTGGTTATGTATCAAAAAATCACTATATATTAGGAGAAAATAATACATATTTTATACCAGAAGAAGAATATGTTTATGAAAATATAAATATAAACAATGAAAATATAAGTCATTATAAACTTACTTTTAAACTAAATATTGATAATTTAGAAAAATTAAATAAATTAAATGAAGATAATATTATAGAATTAAAAGAATATTTTTATGATAATGATAATAATATTGTAGAAGATGTTCCTAATTTTACACTATATAAATATAGTGATGGAGATAATACAGAATCTATTGCAAAAATTAAAAGTCATATTACAAATTTTTTAGTAATGAATTTAAAATATCAGGAAGAAGATATAAAAGATAAATCTCAATATAATATTATAGCATTACAATATAGAAGTTTTTATTTGAAAATTTTAATAAATATTTATATTTTATATTCGATATTTAATTATTTTGACAAATCGCATAATAGTCAAATAGTTTATGAATCATCAAGAGTTGTGAAAAGTAATACTATAAAGGAAGAAATAAATAATATAATTAAGTATCAATTAAAAATAATTATAGAAAATTTTTATAAATTAGTTGATGATGATAATAAATATTCTATTAAAGCCATTTTAGACAAAAATAAAGAAATTAGATATCAAAAAATACAAAAACGAGAAAAAGAAATTAGAGAACTGGAAAAAGAAATTATAAAAAAACAAAAGCAATTAGATAATTATAAAAGAAATAGCAATGACCTTGCTTATTATGGAGAATGGAGAAAAAATGCAGGCAGTGGAAATAATGAACTTAAAGGAAATGAAAAAATAAAAGGTTATTTTGAAATTATAATTAGAAGTTCTCAAGGTCCCGAAGATCAAATATACAAAATTGACGAAGCTAGATATAATATGTATAAAGATGATAATAATCATATTTATTTGCATAATTATATTAAAATCGATGATGACAGATACTATCCCGTAAAAAGTAATAATGAATATAAAATTGAAAAAGAATTAGCAGAATTAAGAAAAATTAAAGATGATTTAGAAAAAAGTAGTTATATTAAAGAAGAATCAAAACAAATTTTAGATGCTAAAAAATACAAATCTGAACTAACAGATATTAATAATTTTATTGAAAAAGAAAAAAAGAAAAATGAAAAATCTAAAAAAGTTTTGGACTATAATAAATCATATCTAAATAAAGTTGATATTGCATTATATTTTATCATATTTATATTTATAGTAATTATATTTTTATTTGTATTTGATTATGCTGTATCAGATATAACTATATCAGTGCCTATTATTTTATTTTCAATTATAATTTTAACATTTTTGTTTTTATCATTTATACAAAATAAAAATAATCCAAAGAAAAAAAATTATAATTTCTTAGACATTTTATTTAAAAATAAAATAATTGAAGATTTTTTTAACTTGGAAGAGAATGTGGCTAATAGACAAGAAGAATGCAATAGTGATGAAAGAATATATAAACTAACAAGATTATCAAGATATGATAAGTTAATTAAACATCATTGTGGATTATTTTCATATGAATATAATAATGGTATTATTGATGAATTAATGGTTGCTGATGAAATAAGCAAAATAATTTCTTATTTAAAAACAGACGAAAATAATAGATTACATATAAAATTTAAAAATGATGATATTTATAGTGTATATCCACAGATAAATACAAGTGATGGACAAAGTCCTGATAGAAATTTTACAAGTTCAAGTTTTATTCAAGAGAAGGTTATTGATGATATAGATCTAGATATAAATAACTTTTATCAAGGGGCAAGGGAAATAGAAAAATATAAAGATATACCTGATGGTTCTAATAAGATTTATGATGAAACTAGTGATAATATAAATATAGTACATGACGATGGAAGTAATTATTATTTGATATTTATACATAATAATAATAGTTCTGGTGATTCAACAGAATATACATTACATTTACCTGTTAAAATAGAAGATGCAAAAATTATAGCAATTGGTGGCGGTGGACACGGATATAATTATAGTGAACCAGAAAAAAATTCAGCAGGAGGAGGGGGTGCAGGTGCGCCAATATGTAGTATTACCACAAATTTATCAGAAGGCGATTATACAATTACAGTTAGTAGAGGAAATGAACAAGATTCTGTCAATACTAATTTAAAATCTTCAATAGAATACAATGGAAATCCAATAATATCTGCACCAAATGCTAAAAATGATGAAGATGGACCAAAACAAGATTGGAAAGTAGGAGGGGAAATAGCAGAGCAACATTATGATATACAATTAGGAACTACAGTGAACAATGGTGGAAGTGGTGGTACAGCTGGTAAAATGAGACCAGGTTCTCTAACAATCGGTGATGTATATTTTAAGTCTGATGATGGAACTATTACTATGTCCTCACAGGATACTGGTTTAGTTAATCCTGAAATTCATAATGATGATAATGCTTCTGGTGAGAATGGTAAAGAAATAACTGAAATTTCTGATAATGGATTCAATTATAATAGTGGATATACATTAGGATTTTTTTCAGCAGGAGGTGGTGCAACTAGAAATTGGGATTTAGATAATCGTGGTGATATAGAAACTTATAATAGTAATACATATTTAAAATTAGAAACAGGTGGATTTTCAGCAGGACAAACAGAAGATAGGTATTATAAAAAAGATAACTTACTAAATGGTCAGGGTGGAGAACCTAATGAAAATGGTAATTTCCTTGGAGGCAATGCTAGTGATTTAGATGGTAATCCTGGAAAACCTCATACTGGAAGTGGTGGTGGTGGAACTAAATCTAATAATCTAGAAGGAGGAGATGGAGGTTCTGGTATAGTTATAATAAAATTTAGTAAAAATGCCCTTGAAGTTGCTATCGATGCTGAACTAAATTTATTATCATTAAATGTATTAAGAGAATCTTTAGACAGTAGTGCAACAATATTAAATCGTATTGGAGAATATCGTGATGACCAAGTAGAAAATAATTTGAGGGGTAAAATAACAGCATTAGAAGATGAAATAGAAACCTTATATACTGAAGATTTAAGAAAAGATATTTTAGATAGCTTATTAGATGATCTTGAAAGTAAAAAAAATCAACTAATAGGAGAAGAAGGGAGTAAAGATGCTGTTTATCAATATCACTATTGGAAAAAAACTACTGAAAGTGAATTAACTGGTTATGAAAAAATAGAATTATCTGATGAATTTTCATCGGAAGATCGAGATTTATTAACATCAGCAATTCAAAAATTTAAAGATATATATTATGATGATAGTTCAGATAAAAATACAATAATTATACCTGAAAATAGTAAGGATATAATTATAACGGGCATTAATGTATTTAATCAATCACTAGAAGAAGATGATGATAAGCAAAAAATATATTTTGAATTTTCTGATACAGATAATAATGGAGACCCAGTACAACTTTATTATAGACCAATGATGACTGGTATGAGAAATATTGTAGATGGTTTAATGACTAAAATAACTACACTCGAAACTGCAATTGAAAATAAAAATAATGATATTGGTGGTTTAGGAACTACACTTTTAAATTTAACTACAGAATATAGAAGTGCTTTAGAGCTAAAATCTAGTAATCAATTGAGCAGTACTGAAAAACTTCAAGATATTAGTGAAAAAAGAGGTGAAAAAGCAAGTGCCTTATTAGCATTTGAAGACTTAAAGGCAGAATATCATAGAAAAGTTAAACAATTTATTGAATATGAAAGTTGCAGAAAGGCATTAGAAACAGCTTTATATAATGATGATGATGGTTTACAGGCTAAATTAACAAATAGTAAAGACGAAAATGCAAGAATAATTAGAGAACATACGGCAAAAGTTGAAGCAGAAAAAGCGAGAAAAAGACTTGAATTAAGAAAACTATCTAATTTAAGAGATCTAGCTATATCAAAAGTAGGAGAATATGAAACAAAATATAAAGATGCATTAGCCGAATATAGAGAAACATCTGAACAATATGGAGTTTCATATATTAATTTAAAATTAGCAATTGATTATAAATTAGCAGGTTTTGATTTTGATTTAGAAGATACTGATCAATCAGAAGATATTAGCAAAATTGTATTAAATGAAAGAGAAAAAAGAAGAAAATTTGTAAATAGAATATTAAGTGATTTAATTAAAGGTACTGAAGAATTAAATAATATTCAAAATAATAAAAAAATAACAAGAAGTAGATTTGAAATATTGAGAATATATCCAGATGATACTCCTGATCAAAATACTGAAACAACTTATGAACCTGAAACATTTGCTAACTTTCAAGTACAAGAACATTTTTACGAAGTTGATTGCAACCAATATGATAATGAAGAAAATTGTCCAGAAGAAAGTTGTCAATGGTATCCAGAGTATCAGTTATGTGGTAATAAAGGTACTGCAACAGGAACAACGACTTTAGACCAATATGAATCCGCAAATAGATATCAACCACAAAATGAATATACTATTGTTTCAATAAAAATTAATCCACATCAGGAAACATTATTATCAACGCAACAAATTACACCAACATCTGATGATATTGTAGATAAAATAGTTACAAATGCAGGAATTCTGACATCTAAATTAAGATCAGAAACAAGATATCTTAGATATATTATTGCAACACAAATATATAATGATACTGGCGAATTAGGTAATTGGGAACGAAAACCAAGTGCAAGCGTTATAACAATTGATGACGAAAGTGCAGAAGCAAATAAAGATACATTAGAATCCATAATAACAAATATAGATTATATAATTGAACAAAAAGAAGAAGAAATTCAGGATGTAGACAGTTATTATGATGATGTTCATAAATATGTTAAAAAAGAATATGATGATTATAAAGATAAAGAAGGAAAAATTTTACTAAATAGTAGAATGTACGATGATAAGAAAAATATAGATTACTTAGATATTAGAATTAAAGAGTTATTACATCAATATATACTATCGGTTTCATTAATATTATGTTTATCTATGATTTTAAATAAATTTATATACAGATCAATAATAATAATATTGCTAATAATTACAATAGTTTTAGTTTCAGTTTATTATATTTCAGGAATAATAATAGTAATGAGAACCAAGGCTAAAAATAGTTATTGGAAAAAACCAAAAAAAGAATTATTAGAATAATTATCTGAAACTTGACAATTCATTTTGTTTTGACTTATATAATTCTTTTTGAGAGACATATTCTTTATTTTCTTTAAAGTTATTATCAATTAACCATTTTTCTGGAATAATATTATATTTACTTTTTTCATTCATTAAAACATATAGTAAAATATATGCTAATGAAATGATTGCAAAACTTTTCAAAAAACTTTTTGTACTAAATAATAATAAGGAATAAAATATTAAAGCTTGTGTTATTTTATTATCTAATATTTTTTCTTGGACAGGAGTTACTTTAAATTTTAAAAATCTACCACCAATATGCATAAATATTAGCTGAATATATGATATTGGATCAACACCAATCATTTATTGATTATTCTAATAAATAATTATATAAATATTTTTATCAATCATTAGTATAGAAGATTTATAAATTTCATTATAATGGGATCAATAAAAGATATAGAAACACTTGATTTTAGTCAAAGTAATAGTATTAATAATTATTTAAAAAATGATGTTGAATCGCGATATATTATAGACGATGCTACTAAACAAACTACTTTAATTACTTATAAAAATAATTTTTTAGAATTAACTGATACTGGTACTGATACTAATTACAATAATGATTTGTTACCTTTTTCTCCACCAGAAAATTGTATACTTATGGACTTAAATGACATTAAATTTTATGATAAAGATAATTCATTTACAGATAAACCTAATTCAATATATGATATATCTTATTCAAATTTTTACCCATTTATGAATAAATTATTATTTATTTTAGATGTAGAAAGAGAAATACTTCTTGAATTACATAATTATCTAATAAAATATAAAAGTATTGGAAAAAATATATTTGGACATCAATTCAAAATAAGATGTAAATATACTTGGAATGATCAAGGGGTGAAAGTTGTAGAATCAGATTTAGGATATTATGAAATTGAATTAGTATTAAAAAATGATCAAAATAATGGATTTGTTCAAATTTATAATAAATATACAAATTCAGAAATAACACGAGATCCTACTGATATATATATAAATTCTATTGAAAAAGTTTTAGAAATTATTAACAGTAATACAATTTCTTTATTATCAGATAATACAGTAAGTGGTGCAGGCGAATTACAAGCTCAAAAAGTATCTTTAAATACTATTATAAATAGTATTAATAAAGGCGAATCAATACACGCTTTATATCAATATAAAAGAGTAGATTATCTAAAATTAATGTTAAATGATATTATTAAAAGAAACTTATATTATCAAATTAAACAAGAGACTACTAAGGAAATTAATGGTCAATCATCAAGTGTTTGTCAATGGGCAGGTAATTCAAAATTAAAGAAAAATTTTGACTATTTTTATTCAAATTTTAAAAATTATCAACAAAATCATAATAAAGAATTTGAAAATTTTGCAAAGAATGTAAAAGATATTGCAAATAATAAAAAAACAACTGGTAAAGTTTGGATAAAAGATAATACTCAAGATAGATCTGATGAAAATATTTATGAAAATATAACTAGTAATGATAGATATGACAAATTAGTTGGATATATTAGAAATAATTATGATAATTTTAAAGCTTTAAATTCTGATAGTGTACAAGAGAGTGTACCAGATAGTATATCGTTATCATTAGCTCAAATTGAAAGTTTATCAAAAAATGATTTTTACAATGGAAATAAAACTGCATATATAGTATTAGAAACTAATAATTATGAATTAAGTTATGATGATATTTTATTTATGAATAATCTTGATGATGAAATATATAAAACAGAAAAAATATTTGAAAAAACAACAAAATTAAGAAATATTAATGATGAACTTGAAAAAAAAAATAAATTATTAAAAACAATAAATAGTAATGTAGAATTTGAGAAAAAAAAACTTGATAAAATAAATATAGTTTATATTTTTACAATTTGTTTATTTATATTATTATCTATTATATTAATTTTACTTGGATCAGATAAGATAGATTATAAAAGAGGTAGAAATTTTATTAATACACTTATATTTTTAACATTTATAATATTTATTGGTTTACATTACTATATTGGTAAAATAAAAGAAACGCAAAAAGATACTATCAAATTAAATAATATATTAGATAACGAAATATTTAAAATTAAATCTACAACAGAAAAATTCGAAGTATCTGATGCCAGTGCTATTCATAGTAAATTTTCTATGAATAATGAGGAACTTATTAGAGAAAATTTTTATATAGTAGATATTGTAAGTAAATTAAATGGATTTAGTATACATGATGATGTTCTTAATCCATTTATTACTGATCCTACAATTATATCTTTTTTAAAAGATAAGTCATATGTTTTAACAGATAACACTAAATCTTACTATAATGTAGTTGATCCTTTACTAAATAAAGAATTAGAAGATTATGATAAAAGAAATGAAAATACTAAAATGTATAAAAATATTGCTGATTTTAATTTAAATATAAGTAGACGTGATACTAAATTTAGTATTGAAACTATAAATTATTTATTAAATTTATCATTATTATTAGCAATTATATTACTTGTTATGTTTTATAATTCAGATTTTACAACAATTATAGGTGTTATAGGTATTATAGTTTTTATTATTATATCAATATTATACTTCACAAGAATTTTGAGAATCGTAAGAACTGATAATAAAAAGAAATATTGGCAAAAACCATTAGAATCGGATCTTAAAAAATTATAAATAACTAGAATTTTGAACAACATTTAAAAAATTTTTAAATTTTTCCATATAAGTTTCTTTTTTATCTCTAAAGTTTTCAATAACTACTTGATTATCAAAATTTTTTATTTTTACAAGATCTTTTTTAATAAATATAAAATAATCAAATACTAGTGATATAATACATACAAAGAATAATGTTCCAATTAATTTATCCCATAAAAATAGGTAAAAATTAATTAATAATAATATTATAAACATAAAATAATTTTCGAATATTTCAATTATAAAATCAGGATAAGGAACAGATGGTCTTAATGCATAAATAATAACATATGCAACTAGTATACCAGTAATCCCTCCTTTTAAAATATAATTAAATAGACTATTATTTTCGACAGAAGTTATCTCCTTTTTTTTCATTTAATTCTAGTTCTATTAAATAAAATTATTTTTTTATAATTCTTTTCACATTTTATAATAGAGAATATTATAATATTATATACATTTAAGAGATGAATTATGCAACATTATTAGAGGCATATCAAGAAGAATCTTTTTCAAAAAAAGGTAAAAAAAAAACAAATATACCTGTTGAAAATGATAAAATAAATATAGAAGAATATAAAAAAGAATTTAATCATTGTGAACCATTACAACCACCTCATTATAAACTTCCTTTATCAAATAAAAGTATAGATGAATATAATAAAGCTTATGAAACTTTTTTAAGAGAAAGAAAAATAAATGAATTACATAAAAGTAATAATCAAGAAAATGTAATAATATCAAATCCCAATGATAATAAAGCTAATAATAAAAATAATATAAATATTTATGAAAATTATGATAAAATTAAATTAGAACAAATAGACGATATTGAACCTTATATAGATGAAGATTTAGAAAACTATTTGAATATTAATGATTTTAAAAATTCAAGTTATGAAGTAAATGATTATGTATGTGGCGATACTTATAAACAAGATTTTATGAATAAGGAGTATGATTTGAAAACTCAAGATTCTTTAAAATTTGATAAAAAAGATTATGGTAAAATCCCAAGAAAAAATAAAGTTGAATATAATGAAATAGCAAATTATTCGCCATTATTGGAAACTAGAAACTATCATAGTCCTCCAAGTCAATATAGTGAACCTATGTATAAACAACGTCCACGGACATACGAAAATAGATATCAAGATGATATTACTGAATATCCAATGATGGAAAGAGAATTTAATAAAACTTATAAATCGAATAATATAGTAAATGAGTTAAAATATGAAAATGAAATGTTGAAACAAAAGTTAAATCAACAAAATACCGATGTGAAAATAGATACATTTACAAATTCTGTTAACTTAAATAACAATGAAGTAAATACATTTTACAAAAATTTAATAAATATAGGTATTTTTATATTGATAGGTGTATTTTTAATATTTTTGATAGATTTATTAACAGAATTGGCATTACATAAAGGTATGAAACAAACTGTTGAAATATTGGCTCCATTATTGGAAGAATTAAAAACATTAAGAAATAGATAGTGTTTGTATTTAAAAACATAAATTGAAATTATATTAATAGTTTTATGTCAAATTATACTCATTTGATTATATCAGGTGGTGCTTTGTATGGCGTATGTGTTTTAGGTATATTTAGATATATGTATATAGAAAATTTGTCAAAAAATATTAAAAATATAGCCGGCAATTCAATGGGTGCCTGGTTTGCTTTAGCATTTAGTTTAAATATACCATTAGATATTTTAGAAAATATCATAAAAGAGATTGCTAAAGAAAATAATATTTTATTTACTAAAAATAATTTTAATAAACTATTCAAAAATAATGGTATAATGGATTTTCGTTGTTTTACAAATCCTATAAAAAAATATATTAAAAATAAATATGATTTAGATGATTTAACTTTTCTAGAATTATCTAAGAAATTTGGAATAAATTTACATATTAGTGCTACAAATATAACACAAGGTAAAAATAAAATATTTTGTCTTGATGATACACCAAATGTAAGCATTTTTGATGCTACTAGAGCATCAATGACATTACCATTTATAGGTATTCCGGTTTTAATAGAAGATGAACAATATGCGGATGGTATACTTACAAATAATTTTCCAATTAGTCTATTTAGTAATGTATTAAAAGATAATATTTTAGGTATTGCAATAAAAATATCTTATAATTTTTGTTTAGAAAAATTAGATAATAAATCAAAATTAATAGATTATAGTAAAAGAATATTAGAGATAATAATAAATGAACATAGTAAGCAAACCTATATAAATTATATAAATAATGATCAGGGACATATATTAGTAATAGAAGATTCGCCCATAAATAGTTATATACCATTTAATGTTAAAAACAATAAGGTACATTGTAAATTTGTTGATAAAGATGTTGATAATTTAATATTAGATGGTTTTATAAAAATATCTAAATTTATTAAACATATAAAGAAAGAACAAAATATTAATTATAATGATAGAACAATTAATTAATAATAGTATAATTGTTGGTGAATATACTAAAAATGAAAAGAAAAAAGTTGATATTCAAAAAACAGATTTAAAAGAAGAAAATAATAATTCTTGGTGGTATAAATCTAAAAACAGTAAAAAAAGAGTAATGTTATGTGGTACTTATCCGATTGGAACAAGTAATGGATATTCTAAAGTAGTTTATTATATTTGTAAAGAAATGGAAAAATATGATGATATTGAATTAACAATATATGGTTTTCAAGGTATAAATAATACAAATGGAGCAAATATTAGAAATGATATATCTGATAAGATAAAATTACATGATGCAATGGCTACAGAAGATCCAAGAAGAAATGGTTTTGGTGAAAAAGAAATTGGCAATTATTTAAAAGAAAACCCACAAGACATTATAATCATTTTTAATGATAATATTGTCACAACTGCTTTAACACAAACCTTAGTGAAAGAATGCTGGGATGAAAAGAAAAATTTTAAATTAATATCTTATATGGATCAGGTGTATCCTTATCAAAAGAAAAATTATATAACATTATTGAATACATTTTTTGATGGCATTATAACTTTTACTCCATATTGGGAAAATATAGCTAAAAAATTAGGTATTAAATTGAAAAATATTTATTATTTTCCTCACGGATTTGATAAAAATAATTATTTTCCAGTTGATATGAAAATATCACGGATATATTATAATTTACCAGAAAATGACTTTTTAGTATTAAATTTAAATAGAAATCAACCTAGAAAAAGATGGGATATAACAATAATTGCCTGGGCAAAATTTGTAGAAAAACATTATAATTTAAATGTATTAAATAATAATGAAAATGAGATAACAAAACGTAATATAAAACTCGTTGTTGGAACAATGATAAATGGATACTGGGATTTAATGGATATATTTGAAAATGAAATTAATTTTACAAATGTTCCTTGGGAATATGCAAAGGAAACTATTATTTCAATAGAAAAACCACAACAATTATCCGATAAAGAAATAAATATTTTGTATAATGCTTGTGATATAGGATTAAATACAGCCGATGGCGAAGGTTTTGGATTATGTGGATTTGAAGGCGCGGGTTTAGGAAAAGCACAAGTATCATCTTATGTTGGGGGTATGATTGAATTTTTATCCGAGGAATATTCTTTAATTATTAAACCATCTGTTGCTATTTATTTAGATTGTAAATCAGTTGGTATAGGTGGTAAAGCAGAATTAACACCACCTTCGGAATATTCTGAAGCATTTTGGAAATATTTTAGTAATCCAGAATTAGTAAAAGAACACGGAAAAAAAAGCAGAGAACATATACTGACTCATTATAGATGGGAAACATTAGTAGAATATTTTTATAAAAAAATATTGTTAGATATTTAAAAATAATATTCTTTAAACTAAACTATCACCTCGTAAATTATTAGCATTTAATTCTGCAAATTCTATATCACCATATCCTATTAAGGCATTTGGTAAAGTATATCCTTTTTTCGCACATTGTTGATGTACTTTCTTTTTAATACTATTAGGATAGTTAAAATCCATTACTTGATCAATGATTGCCTCATATTCTTTTATAAAAGACGAAACTTTATCACTTGTTAATTCTTCTATATTTGTAGTTAAAGATTCTTCAATTCTATGGTTTAATTTAGTCATTTTTGTTGCTACATTTTGAAATACTGTAGTTTTTTCGTTAATTTTAAAATTACTAACCATTGCCAATGTTAATCCTGTTATACTATTAATTACTATATTTGGTATTTTCATTTGATCTCCAGAAAAATTAGCACTATTTAAGATGGCTAAGGTGGTACTTGAAAGTATTAACGGAATATTAACAAAACTTTTGATAGTTGAAAAATATTCATATGATCTTTTTGCTAATATAGAAACAACTAAACTTTTATCTTTATATTTTTTTAATAATTCTACTAAATTTTTTTCTGTTTGAATATTTTTTAAATCTTTTATTTCTATGACATCTGAACTTAATAATGCTGCCATTCTTTCTATTCTATATAACTATTTTATTTAACAAATATGATTATTAACGCGAATATCAGTGCATTTATACCAATACCTAATATTAAAGGATTTCCGTTATCATCAATTATATCATTTGTATCTTTTCTAAACATTTTAACAATTATATCGATTATTTTATAAGTATTTTTATTTGATAATATTATAAATAGTATTATGCAATATAATGCTATTTTAAATCTATAAACATAATTTAGTTTGTTTGTATTTTCTTCAATAATATTATTTTTTTTTTTTTCAGTTTTATTAAAATCATAATATAAATCTTTATTATTCATTCTTTTTATATAATATATATATATTAATTATTTCTATTTAACATATCTAAAATAAAATAGAATGTTGTACTATCAATTATATTATTTAAAGATGCTATATCTTCAATTTGAACATTATTATTATAATTATTGTAATTTAAATTATTTATATTGTAATTTGTTAAGTTATTACTAGTAAATAATATTGTGATATTAGAATCTATTCTTGAAGAAGATGAAAGATTTGATAACCATTCTGGTAAATTATTATAAAAATTGTTTGAAACAATTGCTAATGATTTAACAAAATTACAACATAATATAAAATGATTATTACCATTTTTAAAAAGATTAATAATTTCTTTTGCAAATATAAATTTGTAATCATTTTTATTATTTTCTATTTTATATAATATATCATCTGTAAAAAATTTAACACTTATATCAATGTTACTTGTTAAATCATTATAAATACTAATTATATGTATAATATTTTGGTAAGTTAATTCATTAAACCATAGTATATTATTATAAAAACCAATTTTTTCCATATAATAAACTACATCTGTATATGCTTGTTCGGGAGTATTCCAATTATTTTCTTCATTATCCACTTTGATTTCTAATTTATTATAGTTAATAAATAGTAATAATCTATTTATCGTTGATTTATCTATTAAATTTTTAGTATATGGATTAGTTTTGTTTTTTCGTAAATAGTATTCAAATTCTAATGCATCGAAACAATAAATATTATTCAATTCTTTAAAATAAAACTTATTTTCAATTTTATCTATATCTTCAAGACTGAAGGGATCTTCTTTATGTGCTAATAGATTATCATTATATCGTAAGCATATATTTTTAACTAATATTTTTTTTATAAAATTTTGTATTTTAATTATTTCACTTAAGTTGTTTTTATTTAAATTAAATGAATTTATAAATAAATTAAATAAACTATTTATTTGTTCCTTTTTTGATTTATTTTTAATATTATAAGTTAAAAGTAAATTTGCCAAATCTTTTGAATAGAACAAATATGATATTATTTTATTAAAAAGTTTTTTTTTTAAATCATTACTATCATTATTATAATTATTAATTATATATAAAAAAATACTATATATTTTATCTATATTTAATAAATCATAACAATTTGGACAACAATCATTTAAGATATGAAAAATTTTAATATCATTATATTTTAAATGTTTCAAACAAAATAATTTATTATTATGAGTTATGTTTTCACATTTTGAATTTTTATATTTATATCTATAAATACAATTTGTATTTATAATCTCCATTATACTTTTAAAATATTTTATTTTTATATCTAAAATACAACTGGTAATAATACGCCTGCATTTACATAACTATTATAATCATAATATTTATTATCTATTTCTACATATTTGCTATTTCTAATTAAAACTGCTTTACCTTTTGCTTTTTTAAGTTTTCTAAATTTATTATGACGTAATATTTTGTAATCTTCACTAATATTTTTAGTATATGATAATTTATTCATATCAACATTAATAGGCCAATTATAACACTTATAACCACTTTCTAATGGTTTATTTTTTTCTGAATTTATTATACAATCAAATGAAGCGGATTTTAACAATTTTAAGAAATTATCAATTAAATTTTCTTTTGTTTTTGCCCTTCTATATATAAATTCATCAGATGTTAGTCCACTATCTAATGTCTTTATTGTAAAATTTTTCTTTAATTGTTCATTACTTAATCTCATTATATATAAGAAAACTTCAACATTTCTATCTTTTTTAGGTAATAATTCGTGAGAACAAGTTCTAACTGCTCTACCAATAACTTGATTTATTCTTACAGAATTCCAGAAATATTCCATAACAAGTACTCTTCTTACATTTTTTAATGAGATACCTTCTGCACCAGATTGTGTAATCATCATTATTTTAATAATTCTACCATATAATTGTATATCTTCATTATATTTAATTCTATCTGGTAAGGAATTAAATAAATTATCATCAAGTAATGATAATTCGCCATTATATAAATGCATTAAATTATTAGTTTTTTCTTTATCATTGCTAAATACTATATATCGTTTATCATCATATTGTTCATCAAATACAGATAAATCATCAAATACAAATTCATTACCATTTCTACTTATAGTTATTTCCTTATAATTATTATAATTAAGTACACTAGAAAAAATACCTAACCCTTCAACTGTTCTGAACTGAGAATATATTAAAACTTTTCCTGGAGAAACTTCAATATCAATTAACATTTTATAGTATTTAGGACTGTAATATTTTCTTAAATTTTCATTTGATAAATAATCACCAGATTGTAAATCTTTCATTGCTTTATTTAATATATTTTCATATTCAATCATTACTTTTTTATCTCTGTCCTCTTTTTTAACTGGTTTTACTTCTTCATCATCATTATCATTTGTAATATCAATTTCATTTTTTAATGCTTTTCTTATATCTTGAGGGAAAATTCTTTTAATTTCTTGAGGAAATGAAAAATTGCATACCATTCTACTAAATGCTCTATATACATCACTTGGTTCATCTAATGGATTTATTCTTTTAGATAAATCAGCAGCATCTTCAATCTTTCTTTCTTTTTCTCTTACTTCATCATATATTGCTAATTGATGATCTGTCATTTTAAGATATTGAATATTTATTGGTAATAATTCTGGAAATAATTCTGTTCCAGATGTTCTATAATAACTAACTGTTCCTAATATTCTTCTTTGAAATAAATCTTCATTCATTATTTTTAAATTATCTAAATCTGTTTTATCTATAAATAAGTTATTAAACTCTAATTCATTATTTGGTAATGCATAATAGTCTTCTTTAGATACTTTTGCTCCTATTAAAATATCTTTTGTCTGATTTAGTTTGTTTTTAATATTTTCAAGTAATTTATCTTCACTATATTCCCATTTTATTTTTTTGATTTTTACAGATTTATCATCCCTTAAATATCCATCTGGTAATAATATAATTGATATAACTCTATTTTTATAATAAATATAATCAATATATTTTTCGTAATCTTTTAATAATTCTTTTATATTTTCAATTGATGGTTCTTTTGAATTTGATAATAATTTAAAATTATTTACATTCATTGGTCCTCTTAATAAATTAATTAATGTTGCAATTTCATAAGGTTTATTAATTATTGGTGTACCTGATAATAATACTAATTTACAATTTTTTGCTTCCATTAGTTTATTATAAATAGTTCTTGCTAATTTAGAACCATTAACAATTCTACTTATAAAGTTATGTATTTCATCTACAATAACAAATGAATCGTCAAATATCTTACTATCCATTTCAGATAACATTTTTTGTGTTAAACCATTATAACTTATAAAATTGTATCTGTTTTTAATAATATGAAGTATGGTTTCTTCAATTCTATTTTTATCTTCTTTGTCAATTGATTTATATGATACTTTATTTTTAATAATGACAATATCTTCATCAATATCATTTTTGTATAAAGGTATCCAAACTAAATTATCCTTTTTAATAAATTTTTGAGATATACCATAACTTTTTAATTTTTCAATTAATTTTTTACTTTTACCCATTCCTGTAATTTTAATTAAAGTCCAGGACTTTTTCATATTTAATCCTAATGTTGAAATTTTCATTAATTCATTTTCATAATTTTTAGCTAACGATGCTGGAGTCATAACAAATATTTTTCTTTTTTCAATAAAACCTTCCGCTGCTGCAATAGAAGCGGCTGATTTGCCCGAACCTAATTCGTGATAGGCTAAAATACCTCTATATGGACTATCAAATTGTATGTAATCTCTTAATATTCTTTGATGTGGAAATAGTTTAATTGTTTTAATATCTTCTTCACAAATATTATCTGTACATGAACAACCTACACTTTTTTTTAAATCTGGATAATTTTTTCTATTAAATGTTTCGTATGTATTTTTACTATAACCTATTCTATTATCTAATATCCAGTTATCAGGTTTAACTTCAATATCCATTCTCTATTATTAAAATAGTATTAAAAAAAAATGATTAAAGTTATTATAATTACACACTTATTAACAATGACAGAGTTTTTAAAAGAATATTATGATTTAAAAGATAAAAAATTTATGAATATGGCAATTAGCGAATCTAATACTAGTTTAGGCGGTCCTTTTGGTGCAATTATTGTTAAAGATGGTAGTGTAATATCAAAAGGAAATAATATGGTAACAGTAAATAATGATCCAACTGCTCATGCTGAAGTTGTTGCTATTAGAAATGCTTGTAATAATTTAAATACATTTTCATTAGAAAATTGTACATTATACACAAGTTGTGAACCTTGTCCAATGTGTTTATCTGCAATATATTGGGCTAGAATTGAAAAAGTATTTTATGCAAATACAAGAGATGATGCAGCATCTATAAATTTTGATGATAAAGAAATTTATGATGAAATTGGTAAAGATATTTCTAATAGAAAAATTAAAATGATTCATATTTCGGATACAAATGCTTATAATACATTTGAAAATTGGAAAAATAATTGCGATAAAGTTCATTATTAATATTTAGATAATTTATCTAAAAAGTATGTGTAAGATTCATCTGTAAATTTATAATTTTTCAAAATATAAAATATAGTTCTATATTCTATTTTTGTTATTGTTGATTTATCACATATTTTTTTAAATAAATTATCACAATCTGCAATAGATATTCTACCATCACCTTGGCCTTTTATAGATTCATCGGTAGTATCTATTAGCGCTTTATCATATTTAATATTATCAATTACTTTATAATAATCAGTATCTTTCATTTTTCTAATTTAAATAAATATAAAAATAAATGATTATTAATATTTATAGATAAATATATAATGTATTTTGAAAACGAATTAGGATATTTAGATTTACTAGAGTATGTTTTAAAAAATGGTTCTATAATTGAAACTAGAAATGGTAAAACGATTAGTTCTTTTGGTTTATTTCTAAAATTTACAGATATTCAAAAATTACCTTTACTTACTACAAAAAAAATTTATGTTAAAGGTGTAATTGAAGAATTATTATGGTTTCTAAAAGGATCAACAAATGCAAAACTTTTACAAGATAAAAATGTACATATTTGGGATGGTAATTCTTCTAGAGAATATCTTGATAATAATGGATTTTCAAATTATAAAGAAGGAGAATTGGGACCTATTTATGGATGGCAATGGAGAACATTTGGAAAAAAATATAATGAAAAAGGCGATGAAAATGGCATTGATCAAATTAAATATGTTATAACAGAATTAATGAAAGATAATCATAGTAGAAGAGCAGTTTTAAGTGGTTGGAATCCTTTACAATTATCAGAAATGGCATTGCCACCTTGTCATATACTTTATAATTTTTATAAGGATAATGATGGTTTAAGTTGTTTAATGACAATGAGAAGTAGTGATTTATTTTTAGGATTACCATTTAATATTGCTAGTACAGCGATATTAACAACAATTATTGCTAAGTTATTACATTTAAATACTAAATCAATTGCAATTGCATTAACAGATGCACATATTTATGAAGAACACGTTGAATGTATTAATACACAACTAAAAAGAGAAATAATAAGTTGTAATACAAAACTAGAAATTGATTTAGAAGTACCAAATTTAGATTCTAGTATTGAAGAAAAATTAGATTGGATAAATAAATTAGAATATAGTAATTTTAAAATTACTGACTATAACTGTCATTCAGCGTTAAAAACTATTATGAAATAATTTATATTTTAGTTGCATCCTGCTTCAGTCCACGGTATATTACAAGTTTTTGCATATGCACATCTAAATGTATTTAGTTTATCTATTTTATTTTCTTTTGCCCATTCAAGATCTTCGATTGCCATATATTTCGGATATACTCTATCGCACATTACAGGTACAAGATTAGCACTGTTTGCCCCACTATTGGAATAATGACTAGTTCCATCATACATTAAAGCATTTTCATTATTTAGCTCCATTTGAAAATTATCTTGTTCTCCTTCTTTATCGCTTACTAAATTATATCCAGCTGTTCTTGCCATAATTTTTCTAAATTTTTTATATTCATCTTCATTTAAACCTATTCCATTTAAAAATTCACTTTTATTTATTGTTTCATCTGTATTTAGATTATGTAAAGAACGTAAATTTCTAACTACACTACTTGTTAATCCATTATCATCTGTATGGTCTTTTATTTCTGTCTGTTGTGGATGTTGAATGTCATCTGGAGTATATATAGTATTATTATCAATATTGCATTTAATATTAAATTGATTTTCTTCAATTTCTCCAAATAAATATTTTTCACCTCTTTTTAAACCATCTGTATTACCATATTCATTTTTCCAATAATCTGGGCAATAATTAGCATCTGAATTAAGTTCTTTTTTAATTTCTGGGAAGTCAAAACTATATATACTCCAAGTTAATAATGATATTATAATAATAGTACCAATTATATAAGTAATAACAAATGCGAATAATTCAGTAAAAAATACATTATTTCCCCATTGAGAAAATATACCTACTAATAATATAACTAATGCAATTAAAGCATAAATAACACATAACCAAAATGTTTTTTTATAAGTTTTTTGCGTATTTTTATCGAACTTTTTTCTTTCATTTTCTGTTAATGTCGAACGATATCTATCTAAATTTTCTTTATAGGTACTTTCATCGTTATATTCAAAAATTCCTGAATCATCATTTGAACAAGAATTGGCAAAGCCTTCTTTTCTTTTTTTAAACATTATATATATCTATTAATATAAAAAGATATATTTATTTATATAGTTCTAGTGTTTTTGTTCCCTTGCTTGATAAATTAACGGGTAAATTCATTGTATTTTTCCATTCACTATCTAAATTATTAACATAATGTAAATGTTGTGATATATTTGTTTTTATAATTTTACAACATTCTTGTATTACTAGTTTATTTAAAAATTTAACTTGCTGTAAAACATCTCTATAATCTGTTAATTTACTTCTATTTGTTAGATAAATAGATTTCATTATAATTTTAAGTTCAGTATCACTTTGTCTTCCTATTTTTAAATTGTTATAGGAATTGAAATAAATCCATTTTTGGATATCATTTTGAATTTCATCACGGTTTATATCTGAAAAATATAAATTTATTAATTCATTTGTGCCATATGTTCTAGAAATTATATTCGCAGGATCTTCTGTATTGTAGCAATATCTATTATTATTATTCATTATTATCTAAAATATGATTATAGATTAATTTTTAAATATTGTATTAGAAATAGAAGAATGAATAATATAAATAAATTTAATAAATATTCGAAAACTTTATTAGCTAAAAATAATCTAGTATGTAAAGATGCCAAAATAATTGCATTACTATCAACTTACATAAATTATATAGTATATAATATTACTACTTTAAATTGTATAATACTATTATTAATATTTGATAGTAATCAATTAAGAGAAAATACCCTTAGTTTAACAAATAATTACTTGAATAAAATGTGTCCTATGGGAAAATCTAAAATGAAGGGTGGGATGTCGATGCCGTCTGAATATTTTGGTGTAGACTCTGGAAGATATTCTAGTTCTGAAGGTTCAGATGTTCAACTAGTAGATTTTGAAAAAGGTATATTAAGACAGCAACTAGGTGGTTGTAATAATTGTAGTTTCAATACCTTATTAAAAACATCAGTTTCTAAAGTATTAAAACAACACAAAGTTAAAGCATCACCAGATGTAAAACAAATATTAGTAAATTGTATTAAAAAATACATTTATAGAATGTTTAAAATTATCAAAAGTAAAAAAGAATTAAAATATCAATATGTAAAAAGTAAAATAATGAAATCTTGTTTAAAAAAAATTATCAAATAAAAAAATGATATAAATTTATTTTTTATTTTATTAATAAATGTCATTAATAACAATTGATGGTAATATTGGGTGTGGCAAAACAAGTGTTTTAAATTATTTACATAAATTTTATAAGTATCCAGTTGATTTAGAACCTGTCGAAGAATGGCAACCTTATTTAGATAAAATGTATCAAAATAAAGAAAATACATTTAATTTTCAAATACGTATATGGTTAGATAGATGTTGGATACAAAATAAAAGCGACAATAATACAATTATAGTAGAAAGAAGCCCTTTATTTATTAAAAAGGTATTTATTGAATTAGCGCTAAAACAAAATTTAATTACCGAAGACGAATTTAATATTTTAATTAATTTACATAATAAAACTAATGCCTTATGGGATAATAATATTTATATTTACTTAAGATCTAATCCAGAATCTTGTATAAATAGAATTAAAAAACGAAACAGAAAAAGTGAAGATAATATTAGTTTAGATTATTTACAGAAAATCGATGAATTTAGCGAAAATATTATAAAAACTATTAATAATATTATTATAATAGATGTAGAAGGTAAAACTGTACAAAAAATAGCATCAGAGATAAATGAGCAAATTAAAATCTGCGAAAATAAATAGAAATGTTTATTAGAAGATTATTATTTTATATTTATCTATTTCAAGTTTTTTTATCTTTGATTTTTTATTATATTATAAGATGTAAATATAATAATACTATTTTTGATAATTTTTTTTATTTAGATGATACAAATAATTCAATAAAAGATAATATATATTATTATCTATCGCATTCATTGGTTTATTTTATATATGGTATTGTTTTTGGCAAAAGAAATATTTATTTAATAATATTAAAAATAATAATATTTGAATTTATAATTATATATATAAAAAATTGTGATTTAATAAATTATGATATAGATTACGATAACTTAATTTATAGTATAGTTATGTCAATAATATTTTACTATTTAGGTACTATATTTTCAGATAATTTATACAATAATGTATTTAATTTTAATAATAGATTTAAAATTTCACTAAAGTTTAGTAAATAAAAAAAATGATATAATAATATAATATAATATATTAAATAAAATAAATATGAGTTCTACTGCTAAAAAGGTTGAAACTAAATATAAAAAATATGAACTTCTAGAGCATATTCAGTCTTTACCAGACACTTATATTGGATCAACGGAATTAACTAAAATTAGAACTTATATTTACAGTTCAGAAACAAAAAAAATGGTTGAAAAAGAAATCACTTATATTCCCGGTTTATTAAAGATTTTTGATGAAGTTATTGTAAATGCTATTGATCATTCTATGCGTTTAAAATCTGAATCAAAAGAAAATATTAAACATGTTAAAAATATCAAAATTTCTATTGACAAAGACTCTGGTGAAATCAGTGTTTTTAATGATGGTAATGGTATTGATATTGAAAAACATAGTGAATATAATGATATATGGATTCCAGAATTAATATTTGGAGAATTACTTACCTCAACAAATTACGATAAGACACAGGAAAAAACTTGGGGTGGTAAAAATGGTTTTGGTGCAAAATTAACAAATATCTTTTCCAAAGAATTCATAATTGAAACTGTTGATCACTATACAAAAAAAATATACACGCAAAAGTTTTCAAATAATATGAGAGATCGTAATAAACCTACAATTAAGTCATCACAAAAACAACCATATACTCAAATTACTTTCAAACCCGATTATGAAAGATTTGGGTTAACCAATGGAATAACTGATGATATATATGATCTATTTATGCGAAGAGTTATAGATGCTTGTGCTACAACAAATAAAGACGTTTCTGTATTTTTCAATAATGAAAAATTAATGATTAAAGATTTTGAAAAATATGCAGAATTATTTGTTGAAAAAACTGAACAACCTTTAGTATATGAAGTATGCAATGATAGATGGGAAATTGTTGCTACTTTATCTAAAACAGGTATTCATGAACAAATTTCATTTGTAAATGGCATTAATACAATTCGTGGAGGTAGACATGTTGATTATGTTACTCAAAATATCATTAAAAGACTAGTTGATTTAGTTCAATCAAAAAAGAAAAAAACTATTAAAGCACAACATATCAAAGATAATCTTATTATATTTGTTAAAAGTATTATTGTTAATCCTTCATTTGATTCACAATCAAAAGAAACATTAACAACTCAAACAAGTAAATTTGGTTCTAAATGTGAACTAAGTGATAAGTTTATTGATAAATTATACAAATCTGGTATTGTTGATAAAGCTTTAAGTTTAACTGAATTCCACGAACAAAAAAAACTAGTCAAAACAGATGGGAAAAAAACTAGTAAAATAATTATTCCTAAACTAGATGATGCTAATAATGCTGGTACTAAAAATAGTTCTAATTGTACTTTAATTTTAACCGAGGGAGATTCGGCTAAAACTATGGCTATTTCTGGTTTAAGTGTTATTGGAAGAGATAATTATGGTGTTTTCCCACTTCGTGGTAAAGTTATGAATGTTAAAGATGCTAGTTTACAGAAAATTTCAGATAATGCTGAAATTACTGCTCTTAAAAAAATTCTAGGTCTTGAACAAAATAAAAAATATAGTGATGTTTCAAGTCTAAGATATGGTAGTATTATGATTATGACGGATCAGGATCACGATGGTAGTCATATTAAAGGATTATTATTTAATGTATTTCAATCTTTATGGAATACATTATATAAAATTGATGGTTTTATGACTTCAATGCTAACACCTATTATTAAAGCAACAAATACCAGAACTAAAGAAGTTATTCCATTTTACAATATGAGTGATTATGAAAAATGGAACAAATCTAATAGTACTAGTAATTGGAAAATCAAGTATTACAAAGGATTAGGTACTTCAAGTGATGAAGAAGCAAAAGAATATTTCAGAAATATGAAAAAAATTACATATACTCATTCTGATAATTCTGATGAGAAAATTGATTTAGCTTTCAATAAAAAAAGAAGTGATGATCGTAAAACCTGGTTAATTAATTATGATAAAAATGATGTTCTAGATTACACAAAGGACAAGGTAAATTATGATACATTTATTAATAAGGAATTTATTCACTATAGTAATAGAGATTTAGAAAGATCAATTAATCATTTATGTGATGGATTAAAGGAAAGTACGAGAAAAATCTTATATGCTTGTTTTAAAAGAAAACTTTATACTAATGAAATTAAAGTTGCTCAACTTGCTGGCAATGTAAGTGAAGTAACTGCATATCATCATGGTGAAAATTCTCTACAACAAGCAATTATTGGTATGGCTCAGATTTACGTTGGTACAAATAATATTAATTTACTATCACCAAATGGTCAATTTGGTTCTAGAATTCAAGGTGGAAGTGATGCTTCATCGCCAAGATATATTTATACCTTAATTTCTCAGTTAACTAAATTAATATTTAAAGAAGAAGATAATTGTATTTTAAATTATTTAAATGAAGATGGACAAGTTATTGAACCAGATTATTATATTCCTATTATTCCAATGATATTAGTTAATGGAGGTGTTGGTATTGGTACTGGATTTTCAACCAATGTTCCATTATTTAATCCATCAAATATTATTGATTCTTGTTTAAATATTTGTTCTGAAATAGAATCAAATAAAGTTCTAGTAAAATGCGAGGATGATCTATTTAAAATTTATTCAATTATTGATAATTTAGTTATTAATGATTTTACACCATATTATTTAGGTTTTAATGGTAAAATTGAAAAAAATGAAAAAGGTTTATATGAAAGCAGAGGAGTTTATAATTGGATTGATGATACTACATTACAAATTACTGAATTACCCATTGGTACTTGGACAGAAGACTATAAGGAGTTTTTAGAAAGTTTAATTTTAAATAATCAATTTAATCTAAAATCATTTGAAAGTCATTATACTGCTAAAAATGTAAACTTTATGTTATATTTTACACCAGGTTCTAGAACTGTTCATAGTAATACTGCTAAATTTGAAAATAATTTTAAATTAGTATCAACTAAAAATTTAAGTATTAATAACATTCATTTATATAGTGAAAAGGGTTCAATTAAAAAATATAACAATACATCTGATATTATTAAGGAATGGAGTAAGATCAGAATTAATAAATATTATCTTAGAAAAAATCATCAAGTTAAAAACTTAGAAAACGATTATAATATTTTATCTTCTAAAATCAGATTTATATTAGATGTTATTGCTGGTAATATTAAGATTATGAACGTTAAATTAGATGTAATTGCAAACAAATTAGTAGAATTAAAATATCCCAAAATTTATAAAGATTCCGATAATACTACTGATGATAATGAAAGTGATTTGATTAAAGGATATAATTATCTTATTAAAATGCCAATTTCGCAATTAACGCTAGATCGCAAATTAATTCTTGAGAAAGAAGTTGAAGACTTAAAAAATAAATTAGATTTACTTAAAAATACATCAATTAATAAAATTTGGAAAGATGAATTAGAAATACTAAAAAATAAGTGGATTGAGCATCGTGATTATATTTTAAATGATTATTTAAATGACAAAAATAATGTTTCAACTACAAAAGCTACTAAAAAAAAGAAAAAATAATATTGTAAATATATGTTATATAGTCGTGAATTCCATATTTAATTATTTGATTTTTATTATCTAGAGAATAATACCATTTATAAGGCAAAATCAAACTTTGATCTTTTTTAATTTTTATTTCAATTACTATATCATTTTTTGTAGGTTCTTCGTATTTTATTTTTTTAGGATTACTTATAAATATAGTTGTATCATTTTTTGCAAAAAATAGTGTATATTTATTATTTGTTCTGTTCCAAATATTATTTTTTTTTATTTTACTAATTAAATTAAACTTAAATATTTTATCAATATATTCTCTATTTATTTTATTTTCAATTATAATAGGTTGTTTTGATAATAAATTATTAATACTTAAATTTTCTTTTTTAACTTGTAATAATACTATTTCTTCTGGAAAAATTAGATAACATAGTGAATATATTATAATAATTATTAATACTATAGCAAGTAAAATTTTTTTCATTCTTTTATAATAATATATTATATATATAATAAATAATTTATAGCGAATTAATAATATAATAATATAGTAATATGAGAAGTATTAATAGTTTAAATCTTATAAAAAAATTAGCAGAAGATACTTATAAAAAGGAAAAAAAGAAAAAAAAAATAAAAGGTGGATTACCGCGAAACAGCAGCACCACTCCAGTTCAAAATTTAGGCGCTAAAAAATCTATTGGGAGGGAGAGCAGGAAGCAGAAAGCGACACAAAAACCACTAAGGACTCAAACTCAACTCCCGTCTATAAAAGAAACAGTAGAAACAGAAAAAAAAAATAGAGAAAGACAAGATCCAGTTGCGAACGTTTCACGAGCGCCTTCAAGTGTGTCATTAAATAATGCAAAGCGAGTGCAAGAAATCAAATCAATAGGAGGAATGCAACAGGGAGGAATGCTAAAGGGAGTAATGTCAAATTCAATGCCACCCGGAGGAATACTAAATGGAGCGTCAATGCCAATGGGAGCGCCAATGCAACCACAGATGAAAGCGTCAATGCCAATAGGAGCACCTATGGGAGCACCAATGGGAGTACCAATGGGAGTACCAATGGGAGCACCAATGGGAGCGCCAATGGGAGCACCAATGGGAACACAAATGCAACCAATGCCAATGGGTATACTAATGGGTATGCCAATAATATCATCTACACCATCTCAAACAAACTCAACATATAATGAAAATATAGAGACACAAGATGAAAAACCAAAAGAAGGATTTTTTTCACAATTAAAAAAAAATTATATAAAAAAAGTGTATAATCCTATTAACGGTGATGTTATTAAAACACCCGATTACCCTAATGAACCACTGCAAATATTGCCTTTATCATTACCATTTCATATAACAAAACAAAATTATGACACAAAAAACAATAATGATAATATTTATTCAAAAACAGAATTAGAACAGAAAATAAGAGACATTGATGTAGAATTAGGAAATCAAGGTTTTCATGTTAACAGTAGACAGGAAAACCTTGATTTTGATAAAGAAAAAAGACTAGCATCAAAAGGTGAAGATAAAAGTAGAATGGAAAAAATATATATACTAATCTATGATACACTTGGTAAGTGGATTAGTAAAATGATTGATATTATAGAACGATTAATAAATAGTAGAGGTGTTATATATATATTAGCAATAATATTAATGTTTATTTTAGCAATAATGTTTGTTGTATTTGTTGTAAGATTATTTACAGGGGGGGGAGGGGGTAGCGGTATGGAAACAATTAAATTATCAAATGAAATAAGTTTATCAAAATATTGTAAAGAAAGTGGAGAACCTATTAATTTAAATTATTGGGACTATTTATATAATCCAACAAAATCTGCTAAAGCTAAAGCGAAAGAATATTTTGAAAAAAATAAAAATGTTTTTAGACCATTAAGAAATTTATTATATACAGCAAGAGGCACTGTTGATCAAACATTAACATCAATTAACTTAAATAAATTAGATGATCAAAGTTTGAAGATGGCTACTAAGTTTGAATCTGAACCACCCGTACAATCAGAAAGTGAAAGTCAAAACAGAAAAAATAGATATGATAATATAAAAAATATTTATACAAAATATTTTTTCACAGGTAAATACTGGATAAGAAAAAGTTATGATTCTACAATGCTTATGCCTTCAAATTTAGCAAATCAAGCAAATTCTTTTTCAATTGATACTATTACTGATGAAATACTCAAAAATAAATTAAAAAATTCTTTCAATCAAAAAGTAGAAAGTTTTACTTTAGAACAAAATGAAGTTGACAAATTACAAGAAGATTTTGATAAACCTATAAATGAATTAAATTATATATATTTACCATCAGATTCTAATATTTACTATTTTAATTTTAATGAAATATTGTATAATTATTTGAAAAAAAGTACTAATGCTTCTAATGCTTCTAATGCTTATAAATTAATTGATAAATATATATCTTTAGATAAACCAAAAAATTTTGATATAATAACTAAAAATAATCAAGATAACATACCACCTGAAATTAAAAAATATAAACTTGATGGGAAATCATTAGATGATACTAATATTATAACAATTCCATATAAAATTTTATATGACGGTGATGAAGAAAATACAAATAGTGTTTTTAGATATGTAAGTGATTGTAACAATAGTTACTATAAAAATACTGAAAATAATCAACCAACTAATTTATATAAAAATGATACCAATAATTTCTGTGTAAAAAATACATAAATATAATAAGAAATAAAATAACTATTTATAATATTAAATTATATTAATAGAGAGTATATTATATCAAATCAATAATGTCACAACCGGAAGAAAATACCTCAACATTTTATTCAGATAAAGAACTTACCGAAGGAAATATTGATATTAGAGATACTTGTTATGATGAATCTAATAATAAAGAATTAAATAATAGACGAATATTAAGTTCCAGTCAAAATATAGATATTGATCAATGTGATAAACGAATCGCAATTATGTATAATTTATATGACGATAGAGGGGGTTGGAATTATGATAAAATTAGTAAAGATACAATAGATTTATTAAACAATCCCACGCATAGTTTTTGTATAAATAGTAATCCTAATTGTAAATTAACAGAAAAAACAAATTGGAAAACAAATACTGATAATGGTAGTTGCGCAACTATAAATTTAGATAAGGCTAATGTTGCTCTTCAAAATGGAAATCCTTATGATAATGATTATAATAATCCTTTTGTAATAAATATATATTCAAAAGCTAATCAAAAATTAGTATGTGAAGAAAGATGGTATGACTGGTTTACTATCCCAGATTATCATAATGGAAACAAATATTCATTAGGTGTTGATGTAAATGGAGATATATCTTCATTTAATTATTGTTATCAAGGTTATATTTTAACAGAAAATGGTAAATGTATTAAAAGATCAAAATTTGATTATGGTAAAGTAAAAAATTTTATACATTATACGCCTTATGCTTTAATATTTTTATTAGGATTAACAAAAGAAGATATTATCGATTTACATAAAAAAGAAATGGAAAAAAATAAAACAAATTGCAATGAGACATTATATGATGAAATATACAATAATTCAGATATATTAAATTTAATTTATTTAGATATACAAAAAGTAATAAAAAATAGCATAGATAGATTATTAAATGAACCATTAACTTATGTAAATATAGTTCCACCATATAATGATTTTTCTAGTGAAAATGAAATAAATTATAATCCAGAAATTAAATATCAAGATCCTATTTATTTAGAAAAAGCATATAATATTGCTATAAAAATTAAAGATTTTAATAATGATATTTTTAAATTAAATGAATATAAAAAACAGTTAGAAGAAGTTTCTGGTTTAAAACAGAATAGCGTAGATTTTAGTAGACAATATGCATTTTTACAAAAAGCGTGCAGTATATGTTTTTCTATTCCTGAAAAAAAAGATAAAATGTATGATATATTTGATAAATATAGTTCAAAAATTATAGAAAATGTTAAAAAAGTAAATCAAAATTATAATTATATTGCAGTTCCAAAATTAACTGAAGTACAAATTTTAAAACAATCTAATCCAAAAGATAATAGAAAAGATAATAGAAAAAATTATACTAATTTCTATCAACGAAATACCTTAACACCTGTGGAAATCGGAGAAAATAAGTTACCTTTTAATAGTAAAACATTTAATATTATTGGCGCAGGCGATAATAAAAATGTATTTGATATTAATTGTGGATTAGCAAATAATCTTAAAACTAAATCAGATATTGGAAACCTAATAAAATTAAAAAAACTTTTTATAGATATTGATTTAATTAATAATTCTCTTTCTAGTGTATTTATTAAAAGTTCTAATTTATTTATTTTAAGTATATTAATGTTAATATGGTTATTTTGTGTAATTTTATTATTGTTAAAAACATGGAATCATTTTGCATATGTATTCAATTATATTATATATGGTTTTATATTTTGTATTTATGGATTTTTTGCTATATTTGCTTTAATATTTCAATATAAAGCTACAAATTTTAGAGGTGTTATACTAAAAGTACATAAAATGTCTTTACAATTTCAATTAACAACTTTATATGCTACAATTTTTTATAGTAATACTTGGAAAGGTTTTTTTACTAAATTAGTATTAATAATAGGTGCAATTATGATAATAGTCTTAGTAGTTAAAGAACTAATAAAAATTGGTAATATATTAAGTATAAAATCCTATCCACCTGGATATTCTTTACAAGCTCCTTATATAATTAAAAAAGGTGGTGGTGAAGAAGAACAAGCACCTGCACAAGAATCAGAACAAGCACCTGCACAAGAATCAGAACAAGCACCAACACCAGCACCAGCATCACAACGCAAAAGCGGAGACCAACATCTGTCAGATCAAAGATTATTAATAGATAAGGCTAGGGATAAGGGATTAGAATTTTATTATAGAAAAAAGAGAAGATAATTTTCAATTTAAAAAATGACAAATTTATTTTATTTTTTCTTAATATATGACCACAAATTATATATTTCCATCTGATGATATTTTAGAAGCAGGCATTGATGAATCTAACAGAGGTGGATTAATTGGGGAAGTTGTTAGTGCCTGTGTTGTATTAAAAAAACCAACAACAGATTATGATATTGAAATATATAATCAAATCAAAGATTCCAAGAAATTAACTAAGAAAAAAAGACAATTTTTATCAAACTATATTAAAGAAAATGCTTTGACATATGGTATCGCGAGTGCATCACTAAGTGAAATAAATGATATTAATATTTTAAAAGCAACGTTAAAAGCAATGCATAGAGCAACAGATATTGCTTATAAAAAAAACAAATTTGATAAAATATTAATTGATGGACCGTATTATAATGGTTATATTCCATCAGGTGAAGAATCAGAAATTATTCCACATACTTGTATAAATAAAGGTGATTCATTATATACTTGTATTGCTGCAGCGTCAATATTAGCAAAAGAACAACATACTCAAAATATAATTGATCTTGTTAACGAAAATAAAGAATTAGAAAAATATGATCTCTTAAATAATCAAGGTTATGGAACAAAAAAACACTTAGATGCTATAAAAGAATATGGTATAACAAAATGGCATAGAAAAAATTATAAATGTTGTCAGTAAAAATAAAAAATGATTTATATTATTTTATTTTTAATTAATAAAAATGGCTCAAAAATTAGCAAGAAATGTTAACTATATTGTTTTAAATTTATCTAAATTTGATAAAACAAAAAATTTAAAACAAAAATTTTTCTGTGATTGTAATGTATTTCCTTGTTATTGTTTATCTAATGGAAAATTTGAAAATAAATCTTATAATGATTTTACAGAATATTTAGTTCAAAATAATAAAAAATTAACTAAAAATCAAAGCAAAAAAAACTATGAATATCTAATTAATCAATGGTTATTTTAACTTTATTTATATTTATTTGTATGTATAGCAATTGAATTAGGTTTATCAAATAATTTTTGTGTATCATAAAAATCAATTCTATTATAATACATTACGTATGTTGTAGCAACATCTTCAATTAAATAAGGATAGCTTTTGCAAAATTCATCAAAATGAAAAATATCATAATTTATTTTTTCCATTGTGTTAATTAATATATCACAGCATTTCAATGATATAAAATATATAACACCAGCAGGACCCCATATTTTAGGTCTAAATAAATATTTTTTTAATTCTTCTATAGTTAAATTAATACCATGTTTTGGATTAGATAATTCATTTATATTATTTTTATAATAATTTAACATAAAAGGGTCATATGTTATTGCTTTTAAAAATTCAGTATCATTTATTATATTATTACTTGCAGTTACTGATTGTCCATAAAAATCATATTTATTTGATCTTAAAAAATTAACTAAATTATTTTCATTAAATATTAAATCATCACCACATCGTAATATACCTTCTTTGATATTAAAACATTCTTTTAGATATTTTAAAGATAAAACTAATTTTTTAAACAAATATAGATAAGAATCTTCACATTTTATATACATAATATTATCAATTAATTTATATTTTTCATCTAAAAATAAATTACCTATAATATAAATTACTTTCCATTTATCATAATAATTATGTTTTAGTCCAAAATCTTTTAGTCTCGTATATCTATGTTTTTCACAAGATAGTATGAGTATAATACCATCAACATTTTCCATATTTATTTATTTATTAATTAAATTTTTTAAATAGAAAATAGTACATTTCTTTATTTTTTTATAATTTTTAAAAAGCTTTTTAAATTTTTAAATTTTTTAAAGAAATGTACTATTTTTAATAGAATGAGTAATATTATTATAGGAACGGGTATAACTGGATTATATCTTGCTTATAAACTTATAAAAAATAAAAAAACTAATTCAGAAGATATTATTTTATTTGATAAATTAAATAGAATAGGCGGTCGTATCTATACATATAAACATAAAAATTATAAATATTCTGTTGGTGCGGGTAGATTAGGAAAAAAACATAAATATGTAATGGAACTAATAAAGGATTTTAATCTTAATGATGAAATAATAAATATAAATAAAGATAAAAAATATTTTATAAATGGTAATTTATTAGATGAAAAAGGTTTATTAAAATATCATAATTCTAAATTTAAAAGTTTAAATGATTTATGGAAATTCGCTATTTATAAAAAAACAAATGTAGATGAAAAAAAATATAATTTACATAACTATTTCTCACTTATTTTAGATTCAAATGAAGTTAATTTATTATATGATTCTCTTGGATATATATCTGAAATGTATGAAATGAATGCATATAATGGTTTATTAACATTACGTAAGGACTTTGATGTTGAAAACAATGATTTTTTTATTTTGAAAAGTGGAATACAAAAACTATGTGATGTTTTATATGACTATTTAAAAGAAAAAAATGTTAAAATAATGTTTAATCAATCACTAGAAGATATAGATAATGTAAATAAAATTGCTACTATAAATAATAAAAATTATTCATATAAAAAATTATTTTTAACAATTAAAAGACAAGATTACTTAAATATATCTTATTTTATTAAGTATGAAAAATTATTAAATAATGTGGACGATGGAACATTATTAAGAATTTATGCTAAATATAATGATGTATGGTTTAAAGATTTGCCTAAAATTTTAACACAAAATAAATTACAATTTATAATACCAATTGATTATAATAGTGGTTTAATACAAATAAGTTATTCTGATAGTTATAATGCTAAATTTTGGAATAATTTTACAAATAAAAGAGAAATTATTAAATATTTAAATAAAATGTTGAAAGAAATGTTTCCTGATAAAAATATTAAAGATCCAGAATGGATAACATTGCATTATTGGGATGCTGGAGTTCATTTTTGGAAAGTAGGTATCAATCCAAAAAAAATGCAAAAAGAAATATTAAATACCTTTTCAAAAGATAAAATATTTATATTAGGTGAAACATATTGTGATAGACAAGCTTGGATTGATGGTGCATTAGAAACAGTTGATAAATATCTTAAAAATAATTAAAAATATTTATCATAATTATAATCACCTGGAGAAGACCATCTCCCATATCTACCAATATGATTTATAACAGATTTATTTAAACATAATATTGGATAATTAAGTTTAATCATTTTATGTACAATACCCCAATCAGCTCCTTTATTCCATATTTTAATTACAAAATTTAAAAAAGCTATATCAAAAACCATATTAACACCGCCTATTGATTGTTTTCTATAAAATAATTTATTTTTACTATAAATTCTGTTTTTGTATGTATTAACGTGTGCATTTGTTGAATTAAATCCTGTTAATATTAATTTATTTGATTTATAATATTTTTTAGCTTTTATAAATGCTTTTGATAATATATCTATCCATTTTTTTTTCATAATAACATCATTATCAATAGTTATTATCAAAATATTTTTTTTATTTTTATATCTTGATCGAATATTTTTAAGAAAATATACAAATGACTTATTTACACCATAGTTCTTTTTTCCTTTTATAACCGTAAATAAGTTTTTATCTAAGTTATTTAAAATATAATGTGTTTCCTTATTTTTAGAGTTATCATCGTATACATAAATTTTTTTTACTTTACTTATATCACTATTTAATAATGTTTTAATTGTTTTTGCAAGATAATTTGGTCTTTCATAACTTCTAATTAAAATTATTATTTTCATTACAAATAAAAAATGATATATCTACTTATTTAAAATATTAATAATGTCATTTTATCTGAAAATTATTTTTGCATTAATGGGATTTTTCATTAGTAGAATATTTTATCATACACTTGAATTAAGCTAAAAAAAATGATATTATTTGATTGTTTTTTTAATTAAAACAAAATATGAGTATTAATAAAGATATTCAATTAGGTTTATGTTGCCTTAATATTGAATTAAGAGAAAAAAAACCTACTATATTTTCATCTAGAAGAGTAACATTAAAAACTCTAGAAGAAAAGGGTATTGATAATTTAAAAAATAAAATTATTAATAATCTTAAGGATGTATTAAAATTAATGGATTGGAACGAAGAAAATGGTATTAAAGTTTTTCGATTAAGTAGTGAAATGTTTCCACATTATTCGAATTCAAAAGCAGAAGATTATACTCTTGATTTTGCAAAAGATTTGTTAAAAGAAATAGGAGATAAATCTAAAAAATTAAATCAAAGATTAACATTTCATCCTGGACCATTTAATTGTTTAGGCAGTCCACATTTAAATGTAATAGAACATACTATATGTGATTTAAAATATCATGCCGATATATTAGATTTAATGGAATTAGATCAAAATTCTGTAATGGTTATACACGGAGGTGGAATATATGGAAATAAAGAGAAAACCTTAGAAAGATGGTGTGAAAATTATTTGAAATTACCAGATAATATTAAAAATAGACTAGTTTTAGAAAATTGTGAAAAAAATTTTTCGATTAAAGATTGTCTAATTGTTTCAGAAAAAGTTAACGTACCTATTGTATTTGATACACATCACTATACTTGTTATAATAAATTACATCCAGATGAAAAATTTGAAGAACCAGATTATTATATAGCTAAAATATTAGAAACTTGGAATAAAAGAAATATTAAAGTAAAATTTCACGTTAGTGAACAAGGAAATGGAAAAATTGGACATCATAGTGATTATATTGAAATTTTACCAGAATATTTATTGGAAATACCTAAAAAATTTGGACAACCAATTGATATAATGATTGAAGCAAAAATGAAAGAAAAAGCTATTATGAAACTTTATGACAAATATCCCTATTTAAATTGTAAAATTTAAAAATAACAGAAATTTTTTGTTAATTTATAGCAACCAAAATCATAAAATAAATGTAAATCATTATAATCATATAATGATCTATTTGGATAAATAATAGGAATGGGAGCAAGATATAATTTTTCTGAAAAAAATCTAAAATGATTAAACATTGCCTTTTTATTTTAATAACACTGATTTTTTAAATAATTTTTAACATTGAATTTAAATATGAGAAGATTATTATTAATATTATTATCACTTAATAGTATTTTATCTTTTAATTTATTTTCAATTATATATCCAATAAAAAATACTTTTAATAAATTAAATAAAGATTGGAACTTCAAAAATAAATTATTTCCTTCAAATAATTTAAATGAATTTTTTATAGGTAAATGGTATTATTATAGTTATATAGATTTTATTGAAAATAAAAATAATATAATAAATAATCCTGATTATTTAGATAATAATATCGTTTTATCATTTTATAAATATTCAAGTGATAATATAAAAACTACTAAAATTTTTAATAAAAGCACTTATTTACTAAATCATTACAAAAAACAAAAAAGATATTATGACAATTATAAGCAATATAGTAAAAATGAAAATGCATATGTTAATAGAATATTAATGTTAAAAAATACAGATAGTAATAAATTATTAGATATAAATGCAAATATATTAAGAACAATAATTGTACGTCCTAATTATTGTAGTATTAGTCTAACGCCTTATATACCAAATAATACAATAGTAGATAAATTACGAGATAAAACAAACCTAAATAATACAAATTATAATATTAGTTTTAATATATGGTTAAAAGAAGAGTTAAACGATACTTTAAGAACAGGTTTATATTTATCTTATGATGGTATAAATGGTAATTTAAAAGATTTTATTTTAAAAAAAGAAAATAAAATTAATAAAACAAATATAAATAATAAAATTAATTTAGAAAAGTTATCTTTAACAAATTATACTAAACCACAAAATATTAAGGACTTTGATAATGATACTACAATTAATTATATAATACTTAGAAATAATTGGTTAGGAAATTATAGAATACAATATTTATTACATAATAATACAGATACTAATCAGATAACTTGGGCAGCAGAACATAATTATTTTATACCAATATCAAATAATGAAATAAATAAATATTATCAATTAAAATTTGATGGTGGTATTTATATAAATGTCCCAAAAAATTTTAATTTATTTTCAGATAAAGATAAAATATATATAGAATTTGTATGTTTTTTTAAAAATGGAACAGGTATACAAAGATTTTTAGCTTGGGGAACTAAAAATGAGGGAGGTTTTAATACATATTGTAGTGATATATGGAACAATAAAAATAATATCTATATTGTTTAGAATTAATAAATAAGATGAATAAACTAGACCGTCTAGATCGCCCTGATTTATATTTTAGTTATTGGATCATTTTTTGGATATTGCTATCTATTTCATTTAAAAATATTCAATTTCCATTTTTTGGATCGGTTTTTGCTTTATTGTTTCAATACTTTTATTTAATTAAATATTCTTGTGAAATATTTAATAATAAATATTATGTTATTTTTGGAAATGTAACTATGGTAATTGTAAAATATTTATTACTATTATATGGTTTATTATTTCATATTAAAAATTATAATATTATTAATGATATTATAATAGGTTTTATTGTATTTTTAGTTTTTAATATTTATTATTATATTAATATAGGTGATATCTATTATGTATTTAAATTAGAAGAGGTAAATATTCCTGTTGAAAGTGGTTTGCCTTGTAGAATTTATGAAAAATTATTTGAATTATTAGGATAATTTAATATATTTTGATATTTTATTATTTGTTTTAACAGGGTTATCAGACCAATTAAAATAGCTGATTTTATCATCAACAAATTTTTTTAATTTATTTTTATTAATTTTAAAATTTTGAAAACTTGTTGGTTGATTTAAATAATTATAAGTTTTAATTTTAACATAATTATCTTCTAATTTATTATCTGTTATTATTGCCAATTTACAATTAAAATTAATATTTCTTTTTAAATCATTTATTATTACAAATGTTCCTTTTTTATAATAATTCATAACTTTATTATTAATATATATAATAATTGTTAAATATATATAAAAATATATTATATATTATTATTTAATTGATATGATTAGATTTTTTACTTTTTTAACGCTATTTTATACTTCATATTGCTTTACTAATATTAATTATGCACCTGTTCCTAAAAAAAGTATTTGTGTTTGTAAAATGCAGGAAAAATTAGAAAATAAGCAATTTAATAAAATTGATAAGGACAAATCAGGATATATTGACAAAAAAGAACTTGTTTATTTTTTTGGAAATGATGATTTAATTAAAATTGGAGATTTAAATAAAGATAATTTAATTGATTATCCTGAATTTGAAAGACTTGTTAATATTAATAAATTTGGAATTGAAAATAGTGGTAATTTATTTGTAAGAAATGCGATTAAATTTGGATTTCTTGATAAAAACTCTATTTTAGCAGATGGTAAAGCATCAATCTTTGTTGGCAATAAAGGATTTGATCCTTTAAATTGTGCAACTAATATGAAAACCCTAAAAAAATATAGAGAGGCCGAAATTAAGCACGGGCGTCTTGCAATGTTAGCGAGTATTGGGTGGCCCTTTGCAGAATTATATCACCCTTTTATATCCAAACTTACAAATAATGAATACTTACTATCTAGTAATAACAAAGTTCCTTCACTTCTTAACGGTGGCCTTGGAAAAATTAATCCAATATTTTTCATGGCAATTATAGTATTTACAGCGACTGTTGAATCTGTTGCTCTAAGTAATAACTATAGAGATGATAGAATGCCAGGTGATTTAGGTTTTGATCCTTTAAAACTTTATGTTAATAAAGATCCATATAAAAAAAGAGAATTAGAACTAAAAGAACTTAATAATGGAAGATTAGCAATGCTTGCAATTACTTATTATGCTATTTCAGAATATCTAACAAATACTGCTGTTATTAATAAAACGCCTTATTTATTTAAAAGTTTTCTATAATTTCAACTAAATTTTCATTTTCAAAACAAGATAATAGTTTAATAATTTCTTCAATCCATAATTCAATACGATAATAATAATTATTATATGATTGTATTAATATTTTGCACATTTCGTATTCATTTTCAATTTCGCTTAAATTTTTAGCATATTTAAGGTGCCATTTCTGTAAATAATGATAATAAATTTTTTCTAGTTTTTTTTCTTCAGTTTTTTCAATATAAACTTCTTTAATCTCTTTTAGTAAATTTTCTGGTTTTGGATAATAAATCTTAGTATAAATATTATCTAAAACACAATCAGGTAGTGAATCCCAAATAACCGAAGTCATTTTAATTATTATGTTTTAATAAAAAATCATTTTTTTACTTGTTTTGAATTAATTAAATAAAATTTAATATTATATATTGGCAAAATATAGAAATGAAAAAAAAAGGAGGTGGATATAAAGATTATGAGCACGTACCAGGAAAACAATTAGGTAAAGATTTTGTCAAATTATTTTTAAAATCAAAATCAAAGAAATTAGCTAAAAATAATAGTTATAAAATGAGTAATGCTAGAAGTAGTCCACATAACGATATAATGCCATTTATAGAAAAAGATTTTAGAAATTTAAGCAAATTGTTGATTGATAAATTAGATTTACAAACTATTTTTGCTTATTTGAAAAAATATGAAAATATTTTGGATTCATTTGCATATAAAGCATTGAAACCCTTTGTATCTTTTTTGAAAAATATTGATGAAAAAGAATTAAAAAGTATTCTACATATGAATATTGATAAAGTAGATAATGAGAAAAAATTAAGAATATATTCTATAATTTTATGTTCTTATATAAATCTTCTTGAAGGTTTAGAAAAAACTGAAGAAAAAAAAAAATTTTATCCTGTTTTATTGAAACATATTAGTAATTTAAAAAAAAATAAAGAAATTAATACAAAAGAATTTGAAAATAAGCTAATGAAATGTTTACCAGAAAAATATAATTATTCAAAATTAATTGAAACTTCTTCTCGTAGTTTAGAAAGATCTTCAAATAAATCAAGATCCCCAGTTAAATCTCCTGTTAGATCTCTAGTTAAATCTCCTGTTAGATCTCCTGTTAAATCTCCTGTAAGATCTCCAATGAAATCCCCTGTTAGATCTCCTGTTAGATCTCCTGTTAAATCTTCTGTTAAATATCCTTCAAGATCTTCATTAAATGTAAGTCAAAAACAAAAAAATTTTTTTAGTAGATTTAGATTTTTTTAAATAATTAAGATTATTAAAAATATTTAAAATATATATACTCTATTTATATAATGAGTGAGAAAAATCAAAAAGATTTTGATCTTCAATCTATATATGATAATACTAATAATTGTAGTGAGAGTAATTATTCATTATTGAAAATTTTTAATTATATAAAAAAAAAAATTATAAAAAAAAATAAAAAAATA
>MDSW01170408.1_pt1 | contig 55419 bp, 61 predicted proteins | sample 811171 | NCBI WGS metagenome assembly MDSW01 (sample SAMN05326641, study PRJNA326480) | marine metagenome | isolation source: seawater | place: Atlantic Ocean: North West | collected 2012
AAATCTAATGTGGTTGATTGCAGACATCATGAATGGGTTAATGTCTATTCCAAATTTGATCGCATTGATTCTTTTAGCGCCCATAATTTTCAGACAAACAAGCGAATCAATAGGGAGTTTTAAGGCCTAAATGGATAGACAGCAACACATAAAATTAGCCTTATCTGAAGATCAATATAAAAAAGATATTACGACAAAGATTGTGCAATTGGATAAAAATTGTAAAGCCATAATCAAAGCAAAAGAATCTTTTCATATATATGGTTTAAAATGGTTTTCGGATGTATTCAAATCCGTTAATAAATCTACAAAAATAAAACTTAAAGTTAAAGACGGAGATCTTGTAAGAAAAAATAAGATAATTGGTGAAATATACGGAACGAATCATACTCTCTTAAACTCTGAGAGGGTGGCGCTCAATTACCTTCAAACAATGTCTGGCACCTATGACAAATGTATAAGGTTTAGAAAGAAAATCTCTAATAAAAAAATACAATTACTTCACACTAGAAAAACTATCCCTTTGTATCGACTTCCTCTCTCAGAAGCTTGCAATGCGGCAGGATGTGCTCCTCACCGGTATGATTTGTCATCGTCTATATTAATAAAAGAAAATCATTTGAAGTTGACATCAAAACCCATCGATTTAATAACCAAAGCAATCAAAAAAAATAAAATTGTTGTAGTTGAAGCAAAAACACTTAAGTTTGCAAAAACTGTCTCAAATTTAAAAATTTCGAGAATTTTATTAGATAATTTTACTCCAGCTATGATAAAAAGTTTTATTTCAGGTAATCCAAAAATTAAAGTTGAAGTTTCTGGTTCAGTCAATCTAAGTAACATAAATAAATTTGTAATCAAGGGTGTACATTACATATCTGTTGGAGATCTGACGAAAAATGTTGAATCAAAAGATTTATCCATGCTTATTGTTTAACTGTATGGTAATGTTACAAGCTGATATAATATAACTAGATGGAAAATTCCTTTAATATTTCACAAGCAATTAAAAACTTTTTTTCAAGAGAAGAAAAATCTGGAATCCTACTTCTGCTTTTTGCAACACTTGCTCTCATTACTGTTAATAGTCCTCTACAATCACTTTACTACGATGTTAAATATACTGATATTCCTATAAATCTTGGAGATTTTAATTTCACCAAAACAGTTTCACACTGGGTCAATGATGGATTAATGGCCATATTCTTCTTTGTAATTGGTCTAGAGCTTAAAAGAGAGATAATAGAAGGAGAGTTATCAAGCTATGATCGAATGGTGCTTCCAGCATTAGCCGCAGTCGGTGGGATGGCAGCCCCAGCCATAATCTATGTTTTGATAAATATAAATAACCCCGAAAATATGTCGGGCTGGGCTATACCAACAGCAACAGATATAGCATTTTCTCTTGCGGTATTATTAATTATTGGGAAAAGTGTACCACTTAGCCTGAAAGTATTTCTTTTATCTCTGGCAATAATTGATGATCTAGGCGCGGTACTAATAATTGCTTTTTTCTATACAGCAGAAATAAGCAGTACTTATTTACTCTACTCGCTCATAGTCTTCGCTCTTTTAGTGGCTGTTAATTTATCTGGTATCCAAAAGATGTACATCTATATGCTACTTGGAGTATTTCTTTGGTACTTCGTTCTCAAATCTGGAGTTCATGCAACAATTGCTGGGGTACTTCTGGCCACTACTATTCCAAATTCAACCCCCAATGATTATGACCAATCAATGCTTAAACAACTAGAACATAAGCTACATAACTTTGTAGGTATATTGGTGCTGCCTGTGTTCGCTTTTTTCAATAGTGATATTAACTTTGGTGATGTGACTTTATCAAGTGTTTATAGTCCGCTCTCTTTGGGTGTTATTCTAGGACTACTGCTTGGAAAACCAATAGGAATTACACTTTTCACTTATATAGGAATGAAGACTAACTTATTTAAACTGCCTGATAATGTGACTTTGAAAGATGTTTTTGGCTTATCACTATTATGTGGAATTGGTTTTACTATGAGTTTGTTTATAAATGGGCTTGCATTCAGTGATGCATCTTTAATTGATAGTAGTAAACTTGGAATATTTATAGGGTCAATTGTCTCAGCTGTTGCTGGTTACTTAATTCTCAAAACTAAATATGGTTATGAAAATTAGTCAGTCGTGCAATCCATTGTTAATGCTTCTGAAGCTCTAGTTGGAATCACATTCATAATATAGTTATGAGAATCAAATTTAATCAATAAATCAGGTGCCACTAATTCAATATAATTCTCAGTTCTTTTTACTACTGCGAGATTCATATTGTTAAGCTTCTCGTTATCTTTTTCTAAATCCAGAATAAATACAATACGCTTTTCATAATTGTAGCAGGTAAGTTTATCACTCATCGTTCTTCCATCCGAAGCATATAGCTGGATAGAGATTAAAAATAGTATAAATATAGATGATTTTTTTAGAAAACGTTGCATGAGTTTCACTATTACATGTATTGAGGTATTAAACAATAAATATGATTAATTCCCACCAATCGTCATATCATTGATCAACACAGAACCACATGTAATTTTTGAATTTTGATAGTAGTCGCTCCCTAATACTGCGATATTTTTAAACATATCGACCATGTTCGATGCAATGGTAAAATTTGTAACGGGATGAGAAATTTTTCCATTTTTTATTAAGTATCCAAATGCTCCTCTAGAGTAATCTCCAGTTAAGATGTTAGCCCCAGACCCCATCATTTCTGTGATTAAAACACCCTCATCAATTGATTCGACTATATTTTCTGGCATTTGTTTAGAGGATTGAACTTTAATGTTTGAATATCCGCTATTTGCTGTAGATTTTAGATTCAGCTGCCTTGCTGAATATGTGTCTAACATATATGTGTCTAGTAATCCTTCTCGAACAATGTCTTTTGAGTAAGTCCTTACACCCTCTGAGTCGAATGGACGGGTCCCTAAACCCTCACTTAAATTAGGATCCTCTGTAATAGTTACGTGGTCTGCAAAGATTATTTTACCAACATGATCAACAAGGAAACTATTTTTCTTATATATATTACTGCCATTAATTGCAGAGAGAAATGAGGAAAATAAACCTACAGATAACTCCGGTGTAAGAATTATTGGACATTTTCTTGTTGATATCGATTTGGCACCAAGTCTTGATAGAGCTTTTTTTGCACTTAGCTCTCCTATCGCTTTTGCACTATCGGTTTTGTCAAAATTTCTTCTTGTGGAGTATGCATAATCCCTTTCTTTGGTATGATTATCCTCGGCTATTACTACACAGGAAAGTGTATAATTAGTAGATGAGTAAGATCCAAAAGCTCCATGTGAATTTAGTATCAAGCTGTTGGACTGAGTGTAAGCATATTCTGAACCCTCGCTATTTTTAATTTTTTTATCGTAATCAAGCGCTGCTTTTTCACACTCAGCTGTTAATTCTATTAATTCCTCAGTATCAAAACTTCTAGGAAAGTTTATTTCACAATCGATATCAAGTTGATTGATAAGGTTGTCTCTCGCTAATCCTTGATAATCATCGGGTTCTAAAAAAGAGGCTATTGTTTGACTCTTGTTTATTGTTGACTCTATGCTCTCATCGGATAAGTTATTTGTACTGGCTACACCTTTTTTTTTACCATCAATACACGTTATAGTTAAAGACTCGTCATCATGATATTGAATGTTTTCTAATCGACCAAATCTTGATGTAACATCTGTCCCATTAGCTGAGTTGAAATGAAACTCATACTCATTTTTTTTATCGAGGCTGTCTATAATATTTTTTAATCTAACTGAGATGTCTTTAAAATTCTTTGACATGCTAGACTTCGGTACCTCCAACCGTTATGTCATCAATCTTCAGTGTCGGTTGACCTACACCAACAGGCACACTTTGTCCCTCTTTTCCGCAAGTGCCAACGCCATCATCTAGTTTCATATCATCAGCAACCATAGATACTCTCTTCAGAACATCTGGTCCATTCCCTATTAAAGTCATCCCTTTGATTGGTTCTGTAACTATACCGTTTTCAATTTTATATGCCTCTGATGCAGTGAATACAAATTGTCCACTTGTAATATCAACTTGGCCGCCAGAGAAATTAACAGCATATATTCCATTCTTTACGCTATCAATTATTTCTTCAGATGTGGATGATCCGCCAAGCATGTACGTATTTGTCATTCTGGGCATCGGCAAATGAGCATAACTCTCTCTTCTACCATTACCTGTCGGCTCCACATTCATTAATTTTGCGTTCATCAAATCCTGCATGTAACCTTTTAAAATACCATTTTCAATTAATGTATTTTTTGCTGTGGGTGTTCCCTCATCATCTACCGATAGAGACCCTCTTCTGTGATCTATAGTTCCATCATCTATAACAGTACATAAATTAGATGCTACTTGCTTACCAATCTGATCTGAGAAATTGGATGTTTTTTTTCTGTTGAAGTCTCCTTCCAAGCCATGACCAACAGCTTCATGCAAGAGAACACCAGGCCAACCAGCTCCAAGGACAACAGTTGTATTTCCTGCTTTGCAAGGCTTGGATTGAAGATTAACATCAGCAATTCTAATTGCTTCGTCAGCTAATTCATATGGTTTTCTGGTACCCAGTAAACTTTTGTATGAATATCTCCCTCCACCGCCAGCACTTCCACGTTCGACTCGGTCCTGTGATTTAAGTATTACCATGACATTAAATCGTACAAGTGGTCTATCATCAAAACAATATGTTCCTAGAGAATTAGCAATCAAAATTGAATCATGACTTGAACTTAGATTTATAATAACTTGCTGAACTCTTTTGTCTTTATTTTTTACATAATTATCAATCTCTCTAAGAAAATTTACTTTCTCTTTATCACTTAGCGATGAGAGTGGCGATTCTGATATATAGAGTTTCTTAAAATTAGAATTTTCTTTTAAATTTATGCTTCTTGATTCATTATCACTAACAATTGATTTAGATAACTTTGCAGCTTTGATTATGTGATCATAATCAAAATTATTACCATATGAAAATCCTGTCTTCTCTCCACTGACTGCTCTTATACCATAACCACTGTCAATGTGTTGTGAACCATTCTTCACAATACCATCCTCGCAAGTCCAACTTTCTACAGTTGTATATTGAAAATATATATCAGATAAATCTATTGACTGATTTGATGATTCAGAGATGATTGACTCAATTTGATTAATTCCGAGTCTATTATCAGGTAGTATGTGTTCTTTTAATACATTCATTTCATTCTATTCAATTTCATATGATCCAGGACTGGAAAGTTTTCACGAATTGATTTTAATAATCCCAAATCAATTTTGCTCGATATAAATCCTTTGCCTTTATCAATTATATCAAGTGTTTTACCCCAGGGGTTTACAATCATAGAGTGGCCATAAGTTTTTTTACCATTGATGTGATAACCACCCTGACAAGATGAAACCACATAAGATAGATTCTCGATTGCTCGTGCTTTAATCAGTGTTTCCCAGTGTACTTTTCCAGTTTGCTCTGTAAATGATGCAGGTAGAATTATAACCTCAATTTCTTTATCTTGTTGTAATCTAAACAATTCCGGAAATCTCAGATCATAACAACATGCGATACCTGCTCTACCTATTGGAGTATCGATGACTTCAACTTTATCACCAGGCATGAAGTATTTCGACTCATTATAAGACTCAGTTGATTTTGGTAAAGTCACATCAAAAAGATGAATTTTATTGTAGACCGATACTCTCTCGCCGTCATTATTGTAAGTAATCGTACTCGCCATCACTCTGTTTTCGTCTGATGATTTAATTGGAATCGTTCCAGAAACAATCCATATATTATATCTGTTCGCCAGCTCAGACATATAATTTTGAATGGGGCCATCACCCAGATTTTCTGAATGTTTGATATAGTCCTCATCGTTTTCTGGCATCAATGCAAAGTTTTCAGGAAGAACAACCATCTTAGAATCTGTATCCGCTATCTGCTCGATATAAGTTTTAACATCGAACAAATTAACCTTAATATTTGGGCCAGAATTTAGCTGTATTGCAGAAACTTTTGACATCCGTTAAGGATATATTAATTAAGGATAGGTTTAAACGATTGGGTTACTTTAATTTCTGGATTTTCCCAAGGACCTTTAATGGAGTACTCTATGCCTGCGAGCTTATTCGTATCTAGGCCAAACTCTTTAAGCAATTTATCATAAAATATTGAAGCAGCTGCTCCAATTGGACCTCCAATAACAGCGCCAGTTACCAGGCTAGTAGATGATAAGTCAGGTATGAAAATCAGTGTTTGATTATGTGTTCGTTTTTCAAGGTTAGACTTACCTGATAGTCTCATCTCCCCGAAGCTACCTAAAATTATCATCTTTTCTGTATCAGCCATGCCTGACTCAAAACTAACATCTGAGATTAAACTATCGAATCTTAAGCCTTTGGAAAAAAAATCAGAAAAATCTAGAGATAATCTTTTAGGAAGAGACGATAAACTGAATAAACCTAGAACTTGTCCTATCGTCTGAGTTCCCTTATCAAGTTCGTTAATTTGTCCATTAGAAATTTTCAAATTTAATTTTCCATTCATAGTCGAAAAAGCAAAATTTTCTATAGAACCATCCCATACGCCATTAAGATTCGCTTCCATCTTTCCACCCTTGAGAACATTAGGATAACCAAGTGCTCTCAACGCATTTCCGAAGTTCTGACTTTTAATATTTGCTGAAATTTCAGTAATATCTTTAGTTCCCTTATACCATTTACCTGATGATTCCAATTCAAGATTTATATTTTTGAAGCTTAGCTTTTCAATTTCAATAAAATCGTCTTGAGGTATCAAAATGATATGAGCATTATCAAGCACAACTTCAGATGTTTTTACATGTTTCGATTTTATATCTATGGCTGGTATTGAGTCACTTACACCATCACTTGGAAAATGTCTTGTATCAATGAACTCAAAAGATCCTACAGCTCTGTTAAGCGATTCTTTCCTAGCAGGGTATTTAATGAAACCCCTTGCAATTGGAGATTTGATATTAAGATAAAAATACTCATTATCATTTCTAAGTTTGAACTCATGCTGATCAAGCGTTATGAGTGCAGGATACTTGACTGCAGGAAGATGTTGATATTTCAATACGAAGTTTACTTTCTTATCAGTCTTTTTCCCAAAAGGTTTTATTAGATTTAACTGTACTCCATCTAGATCACTAGTTACGTATGAAGATAACTTATTTTGAGCATAATCATAAGTAATTAGAGCTTTAATACTAGCTTCACCCTCAAAATAACCACCAGAGTCTATTAATTGATCAAACACTTTAGTATTAATAAATCCAGTAGATGATAGTACGAATTTATATGTCTCAGAATTTGAATTGGTCAATATTTCAGCATTCAATTTTTCATCATTTATGAAAAGATTAAATTTATTCGAACTTACAAAACGTGAAGATGAGTAGAGTTCAATATCAGTAGATGATAGGTAGATTGAATCAGATGTTTTTATCAAGACATCCATGAGTTTGCTTTCTGAGAAGAATATACCTCCGTGGAAATAAATATTAGACTTGACTGACCCACTTACTTTGTAGTTATCAAAATTATTGTCTGACAATGAAGACATAATATTGTCCAATGAACTTGAAAACTTGATCTTTAGTGATGGATATTTAGAGGTCTTATTACCAATAATAGAGATTTCGTGGCCTTGTTTGTTTTCAAGCTTTGATGTACTAAAATAAATTGATTTTCCCTTTAAAATGTACGAGACTTCTCCAGTCAAGTCATCTAAATAGCTAAGCTGATTATTATTAATTGAGAGGTTTTTTAGATATAGTTTGCCTTTTTGCGTTGTTCCATAAATTTCAAATTTAGCATTTTTTAAAGAATATTCATCACTAATTTTCATTGATAAGTCAGCTACGGACAAGCTGTAATACTCTATCTCTCCCTTGTTTGATATGTGTATATTCATATTTTGAATATCGCTTGAATATAGTTGTTTGGCTATGCTGAGATTTGTAAAACCAACATTATTGATGAGAATTTTAAATAATTCTTTATCATTTTTTTTAACAAATAATTTCAGATTTTTATTCTCATCTTTATTAATCACTACTTTATTATCATTAACTGATTTATCATTTATAAGATAGTTCATTCTAAGTAAACCAAGAGTTTCTGATTGGTTTTCTTTGAGATAAATTAAATCGCTGTTGACGTTTTTTAGATAAATTTCTGAATTACCTAGATTCACTGTTAGTTGATTTGTAGATATGTTTCCGGACACTCGAGTAACATCTCCATCTATCATGTCCATCCATATTCTGAAGGACATTTTCTTAGATTGTAATCGTCTCATAGGCTCTGGTAGCATAAGATATGGTATTTTGACTGAATTGCCACTTATAAATATTTTGCTATTTAAACTGCTACCCAGATTTTTACCCTCATAGATAAGAGTCATAGGGTCAGGACTTGATTCGTGTATAAAATTAGAATTTATTCTAATATGACTACCCTCATAGCTAGCAAAGAGACTATTTGTCTTGAAAGATATTGATTTGTTATTTTCTATGTTTGTCAGCAGAATGAGAGAATTGTTCAGCATAACTTTAGGGAATGAAATTTTAGTTTCAGAATTTGATGTTACTATTAGATCTTTTTGGTTGAACAGTAATTTATTTCTATTATATTTGAGATTTAATTTTGTATCATTAATTATGATTTTACTCAAAGATAGACTATTATTTTTCAACGAGTTAATTAAGCTTAGATGAATTTCACTAGATGGTATATCCAGTAGTATTCTTTGATTATCATCACTCATGAATATATTTTTTATATATATTCTTGGTGATAGCCCAACCCATCTAATTTCGAGTGATTCTATCTCTGTGGTTACATTAAGAGATTTATTGATATCGTTTTTAATATTTTCAGTGACTTTATGAATTACTGAAGAGGAATTTTCAGTATAGATGATTAGGGTTGTTAATAAAAAAAAGAAGATTAGTATTAGATTTATAGATAATCTAGTTATTCTAGTCATCCTTAAACAATAAGCTCAGTATTCAAACTTTCATCCCAAAGTTTTTCTAATGAATAAAATTCTCTAGTATCAGGATGCATTACATGTACTAGAACATCACCAAAGTCAATCAGCACCCATTCGGATTTAGAATATCCCTCTATTCCAAGAGGTTTAATTTTTACCTTCTTTAGTTTCTTTATAATGTTATCAGAAATGGACTTCACATGGCGCGTGGATCTTCCAGAAGCAATAATCATAATGTCAGTTACAGAGGATTTATTTTTAACATCAAGTGAAACTATATTTTCTGCCTTATACTCCTCCAAAAGATTATTTATTTCTTCATTTAATTTCATTTGTAGATTCCATTACTTTTAATATATTCAAGGTTATCTTTTGTAACAAACTCTTTAATGGATTCATTTTTTCTAATCAGTGCTCTTACATTAGATGCGCATATAGATGATTTATGTTTGTTTGAGTAATGAATTTTCTCAGATTTAGTTGTGTTAAACAAATTGATATTTTCTTCTATGTTGTTTTCTAGTTCTTTTATTTTATCATAACTGGGCACATTGTCCCTAGCAAGAACAATAATATTTACCATAGATATGATTTCTTTATATTTATGCCATTGCGAGAAATTAATAATATTATCCTCGCCTAAAAGTAAACGGATGTAGCTTTTTTGAAACTTATTTTTATAATGCTTGATTGTATTAAAAGAAAACGATTTTTGAGCAGAGGCTATCTCAAATTCACTAACACTCATAAAACTATATCCTTTTATTGCATTTTTGAGCATTGTAAGTCTATCCTGACAACTAGCATGAAATCTCCGGTTTATTGGAGATTGTCCAGTAGGGATATATATAATCTCATCTAACATATAATCATCTTTAATTTTAAGCGGAATATCAATATGAGCTGCATGGACCGGGTCAAAGGAGCCAAAATATAAACCTAGATAATGTTGTTTAATTTCTAATTGCCCCCTTACTAGTGACAACATATTTTAAATTCGTTAGCCCATCCAAGCCGACTGGCCCTCGAGCATGAATTTTATCAGTACTTATTCCAATTTCAGCTCCTAATCCATATTCAAAACCATCAGCGAATCTTGTTGATGTGTTAACCATAACTGAACTAGAATCAATTTCTCTCAAGAATTTTGCCTGCGACATTTTATTTTTTGAAATTATTGAATCAGTGTGCTTACTTCCATACTTCTCAATATGATGGATCGCTTCATCAATATCATTAACAATTTTTACAGCAATTACAGGTCTTAAATATTCCTCATACCAATCCGTCTCTTTAGCTAGCTGCACTTTTTTAAATACTGACTTAACTCTCTTGCATCCTCGAATTTCAACATCAAGCTCAGATAGAGCTACTAAAATCTTCTTCAAATATGATTTTGGAAAACTTTTATGAATAATTAGAGATTCAGCAGCATTACAAACCCCATATCTTTGTGTTTTCGAATTAATAGTACATTTCATAGCGGTTATAAAGTCTGCATCTTTATCAATATACACATGGCAATTACCATCGAGATGTTTGATGACGGGAATTTTTGAGTGATCAGATATTTTTTTTATGAGACTTTTTCCGCCTCGAGGTATTATTACATCAACATAGTTATCACACTTTAATAATTCATCAACTGCAGACCTGTTTGTGGTTTTAATTATTTGGACCATATCCATTGGTGCATCGCACTCTTTTAGAGACTCTTTGATAATATCTGATAGTATCAAGTTTGTATTGATAGCTTCGCTACCCCCTCTGAGAATAATACTATTTCCAGATTTAATTGATAATCCTGCAGCATCAATCGTAACATTTGGTCGTGATTCATAAATCATTCCAATTACGCCTAAGGGTACTCTCATTTGCTCAACCGTGATGCCGCTTGGCTGTGTGTTCTTATTAATTTTTTTAAAAAGTGTATCAGGTATGGATTTAATTTTTCTCAATCCATCAGCCATTGATAAAATTCTCTTTTCGTTAATCAGTAATCTGTCAATCATGGCTTTTGATAATTTATTGTTGGTTGCAGTTCTGATATCCTGTAAATTCTTCTTGAAAATTGTTGTTTTATTGTCTTTTAGTTTCTGAATTATGCTAGTTAAAATTTGATTCCTGTGTTTATTAGATAAAGTTCTAGCAATCTTAGATGCTTCATAAGAAGAATGACAGACTTTATTAATGTATTTTTTTATGTTTGATATCTTCATTGCTGTTGCACAGATGTCATTAAATGAGTTAGTAAACTATTAAAAGCTATCCATGGGTTAGATTTTCTAGAATTGTACTTAGAATCTACATCAAGGTCTACAATATTCTTAAGCGAGGCGATTAAGTCATCTATAGCATAGTTATCACAAGCATACTTATATTTTGATTCTAGGAAGGGTGCAATATAAGGCTTATATAATGTTGGTTTTCTAATACAATAAATCTTTTCAAGCTCCAGATTCATCAGAAATATTATGTATGACAGAGAAATATTCTTGCGCTGGAGATAATTACTTACTCTATTAAATCCTTTTATATCTTTACTCAAAAACATATCGACTAAATCATACTCAGTATACTTAGAGCTATCTGGAGATCCTTTAGACCGGGTATCTTGCATAAGACCTCGTAGATAAATATCTTGAGATATTGCTAATGAATTATTAAAGTTTGAGTCAATCACCTTATCGATAAATGACCTATTCGGTTCAATATTATTAATCTTACATTTATTAGTGACCCAGTTCTCTAAAATTTTACCTTTCAGTTCATATATCTCTATCACACATCCACTCTGATTCAACTTTTTATACAAATTCGTTTTTTTGAATGATGATGCTTGCCTATCAATCTTAATTATAATTTTATCGTCATTTAATTCTGGAATACATTGCTCAATAAATTTTTTTAAATTCAAGGGTATTGATTTCGAAACAATATTTAGAGTAAGAATTTTTTTCTGATCAAATAGAGACTGTTCATATATACAGCTCTTAATGTTTTCTGTATCAGCATCGTCATCAACAACATAAGTTATGTGCTCATAATCACATTTCTTATAAAAACTTAGAATATCATGTTCGATTTCATTACTTATGTTGCGTGGATTTCCATGAATTAAGTATATGGATAGCTCGACTGTGAGTGGAAACTTCTTAAATTTAATATAATCTAATATCACCATGTGAATTATACTATATATATTGTATGAAAAGAGCTAAAAAGAATACTGTTGGTTTTATAGGGTTAGGAATAATGGGCAAACCTATGGCTATTAATCTTATAAAGAATAATTTTGATGTCTATTTCTATGCTAGACGGAAGAAAATAATAGATGAATTCTCATGTATTGGCGGCAAGTTTATTTCAGATCTTATGGACATCCCTAAACATGCCAACAAATTTATAACAAATCTACCTTATACTAAGGATGTCGAGGATGTTGTAATCGGAAAAAAAGGATTATTTCATAATTTAAAAGATGACTCCGTTGTAATTGACATGAGCACTATATCACCTGAGATAACAGTCAAAATTAATAAAAAGCTCAAAACTAAAAACTCTCATCTCATAGATGCACCTGTTTCCGGGGGAGAAGCAGGGGCAATATCTGGTCAATTATCGATCATGGCAGGTGGAGATAAAAAAATTTTCAATAGAATTAAACATATTCTAAAGGCAGTAGGTCAAAAAATTACCTATGTCGGTCCGAGCGGCTCTGGCCAAATATGTAAAGCATGCAATCAAATTCTGGTTGCCCAGACTATATACTCTATAAGTGAAATTATTGGGATTGCGAATAAAGCAAAAATAAATCCAGATATAATTAGAAACGCGCTTTTGGCTGGTTATGCTAACAGCAAAATCTTAGATGTTCATGGTAAGAGGATGATCAAATCCGATTACAAACCAGGATTTAAGTTATCTCTTCATAATAAGGATCTCAAAATTGCAAAAAGTCTACTAAAAAGCCTGGGATTAAAATCGAGAGGATTAAATGAAGTTAAAAAAGTTATGAATATAGCTGAAAAAGCTGGATTATCTGAAATGGACTCGTCAGTAGTTCATGCAATATTAGAAAAAACTTATAAATAATGATTAAGATTTAAATACATATATACTATAATGTCGCTAATGGAAGCTAAATACGAGACAATTTACAGAGAGTTGAACGTCACCCCTACTAAACAAAGGGTAGAGTTGGCTCAACTCATTTTTTCGAAAAAACAGCATTTTACTGCTGCTGATTTGATTTCCATGGCTGATAAAAAGAAATTAAACATATCCATGGCAACAATATATAACACATTATCATTATTGGAGGACAAAGGAATGCTCAAAACAATTAATATTGACAATGAACTTAAATTCTATGATACCAATCTAGAACAACACCACCATTTATACAACACAACTATGAGTACATTGACTGACATAGACCATGATAGAGTTGTGTTTGCTGAACTTCCGGAACTACCTAAGAATCTACAAATAGAGAGCACTGAGTTACTAATAAAAGCAAAAAATAGATAACCCTCAATTTTTTCTGAAATCTTTTGCTAAGCTTTTTTTAACCACATCCTCTAAGGTTATTTCTTCACTATACTCAGGATGGTTTACACCTATTGTAATATTTGTGCTTGAGAAAAATTCAGCTATGTCTTCTTGTTCCAACTGAAATCTGAGGAAATGAACTGCCGAAGTTTTATTATCTGTGCTTCTGTCAAGGTCCTCGTCTGCAAAGGCTGTTATTTTTTTATTCCCACATGAAATCCAGATATTGTTTTCAATATCATGAAGTTTATGTAGCATTTGTCGACGTACCTCTACGTCTGGATACATAATGAGCATTGTTGCTTTCAAATTTGTTCCGTCAGGAATTAAAGGGTTATAGGCATCTATTTCTTCTTGAATTTCTTTTTTGTTAAATATCTTTTCAATCCTTAACATTTCTTGCACCTGATATTTTATTGTCATGTAGTCCTCAAAGATCAACACTATATTCTCTCCGATGCTTATAGTCCTATTTTTTTTATGTTCTATTAATTCTTTTTTTATTTCATCTCTTTGAGAATCATAATCTTCTAGTGATAGTAAATCTTTGGGTTCTAATTTCATGTTCCTATTCCATATGCTTTTTTGATTAAACTAATTGGATGCTCTGGTTCCTGAATATTGCCTAATGAATTTTCAATATGATGTGCGGCCAATGAGCAGTCACTGGTAAAACTGTCAAAATTTTTCTCTTTGAAAGCTTTTGTGATTGGCCTTACAATTTTAATAGCGATATCGTGTGTTTCTGATTTCACTCCATAAGTCCCATCATGACCCGAGCATCTCTCAATGGCGTCAACTTTAGTTCCAGGGACTAATTCAAGTACTTTCTTCGTTAACATTCCAAAGTTTTGGACTCTCTGATGACATGCAACTTGATAAGAGATGTCACCAAGCTCATTTTTAAAATCTTTGTTCAAAATGCCCTCGTTGTTTAGTATGTTCAAAAACTCAAAAGGATCTTTGAATGCCTGAGAAACAGCTGCAAGGTCTTTATTGTCAGGAAAAAGAAGGGGCAATTCTTGCTTGTACATCAGAACGCATGAAGGGATTGGAGCTATTATAAAATAACCATCGTTGGCATATTTCTTAAATTTAGCTAAATTGTTTGTCATCATCTGTTGTACCTGCTCTATATTACCCAATTCCAATCTCGGCATCCCACAACAGTTATCATCATTAATAACCTCAACGGAAATATCATTGTGTTTAAGTATGTCATAAAAATCTTTAATGACACCAGGCTCGTTGTAGTTATGATAGCATGTTGTAAATATAGCTACTTTATATTTCGAACTGTCAGATTCATGTTTTAATTTAAGATCCTTTGCTGTTTTAGCGACGAATTTTGGAAGTTTTGCATTTTGGTGGATACCTAACTTGTCCAATAGAATTCTGAATATTTTTAATTGATTGAAAAAGTTAACAACTGTAGAAATTATTCTCCGTGAAAATAACTTACCAAGAATATCAGTTGAGGAAAGGATTCTATCGCGCAGTGAAACACGTTTTTTTGAATTTTTGATAGCTTTCCCTCTAAGCATTAGGTGAGGGAAATCTATTTCCCATTCATGCGGAGGAACATATGGACATTTAGTCATAAAACATAAATCACATAAATAGCAATGATCTATTACAGAATCGAAGTCTTTATAGGATACTCCATCAACCTCGAATGTCTCAGATTCATCTATCAAATCGAATAAAGTTGGAAAAGAGTTACATAAGCTGACGCATCTTCTGCAACCATGGCAAGCGTCTGCTACCCTTCTGAGCTCCTCTTCATATTTATCCTCATTATAAAAATCTGGATTCTTCCAATCTATAATATGCCTAGTTGGTTTTCCAAGACCGCCTTCCTTACTGTGTTTTAATTTTGTGTTATCCATAATTTCCTAATAATTTTATTACTAGTGGGTAAACTAAATGAACCCACTAGTAATGATCCCTATTTTGATTTTAAGAGATTGACTCTAGAGCTTTTGTGAATCGATTAGCATGAGATCTCTCTGCTTTAGCAAGAGTTTCAAACCAATCAGCAATTTCATCATGACCTTCATCTCTTGCGGTCTTAGCCATACCTGGATACATATCTGTATATTCATGTGTCTCTCCAGCTATAGCTGCCTTTAAGTTAGATACACTATCACCAATAGGTTCACCTGTGGCTGGGTCACCACATTCTTTTTCAAGATACTCTAGATGACCATGTGCATGACCAGTCTCCCCTTCAGCAGTAGAACGAAATACTGTAGCAATGTCATTTTGACCCTCTACATCAGCTTTAGCTGCAAAATAAAGGTATCTCCTATTAGCCTGAGACTCACCAGCAAAAGCATCTTTAAGGTTTTGCTCAGTTTTTGAACCTTTTAAACTCATTATTTTCTCCTAAATGATTATTTAGAATGATTCTAAATTTATACATTATATATGTCAAATATTTTCTGCTATGATATGCAAGATGATAATGATTCTTGTTATCTTTGAGAAAGTATTTTGAACAGACTAATATTTCAATTTTATAAACGAATTGCATTTCAAATAGATCCGGAAAAAATACATGATTTATCTCTGGTAGTTCTCGATTTTGTTTACGGAAGCTATATTGGTAATCTCTTAAAAAAACGATTTATTAAGAATAGCACTAAACAATTTAATATTTTATTCGATAATCCATTAGGTTTAGCAGCTGGTTTTGACAAAAATGCCGATTATCTTAATTTCATCTCTAACATTGGGTTTGGGTTTGTAGAGGTTGGAACATTGACTCCAAAAGCTCAAATGGGAAACCCAAAACCGCGAGTATTTAGGCTTATTGATGACGAAGCAATAATTAATCATCTAGGCTTCAACAACAAAGGAATAGATTATGGAATCAAACAAATAAAAAAATTTAATAGGAACATTCCTATTGGAATTAATATAGGGAAGAATGCTACCACGAAAATTAAGGATGCATTTCAAGATTATGAGTATTGTTTAAGAAAAGCATACGCAGTAGCTGATTACATTACCCTCAATATATCTTCTCCAAATACTAAAAACCTAAGAGATTTACAAGAGAGCGAAAACATTGCTGAATTTCTCGGCTCAATAAAGAGGCTGCATGATAACCTCAAGAAAGTCTATAAGAAACATACCCCGTTAGTTTTAAAAATAGCTCCTGACTTAAACACAGAAGCAATAGAGCCTTTGTCTAATTTAATTAATGATTATGAGATTGATGGTATTATATGTACTAATACAACAATTGATAAATCAAATGTTAGCAGTGAGTTTCGAGATTTACAGGGCGGACTTAGCGGGAAACCATTATTGAAGAAATCTAATCAGGTTCTTCATGAAGTATCTAAGATTGTTGATAAAGACATAACAATTATTGGAGTTGGCGGTATAGATTCATGGGAATCTGCTAATGAGAAATTTGATTTTGGAGCTGATTTATTACAACTATATACAGGTTTAGTCTACAAAGGCCCCAATGTTTTGCGGGAGATTTTGAAAGTTTAATGTTATTTACTCTGGTTTCCAAGTACCATAGGCATCTTCAGCAGATGGTTTAGTCCCAGATGAGTCTTCATTAGTTGCCCCCGATTGTTGGTCATAAACATATTGGGTAAACTCCATAAGCTGCTTAAGAATGTCATCCCTCTCTTTTTTTGGAATCTCAGCTGTCGCAATAATTGAGCCAACAACTGCTGACAAATATTGAGAAGCAAGGATTGGATCCTCGTTCTTTGGTTCATAGTCTATCAAGACTTTTTGCAAACCTTTTAATAGTTCCGGTTTTAGTACTATTTCTGTCATGAATTACAAGATAAGTTATATTATAATAATAACGTATGCAAGATAAATCTTCCCTTTCAGTGCAGACATTTGATGTTGGACCAATGTTGAACATGATCTATGTCATATGGGATAAGCGAACCAAAGATGCTGCTATAGTTGATCCAGCCTGGGATTTATCAAATGTATTAAAATTCATCTCATCCAATAAACTTAACTTACGTAAGATTTTGCTTACTCATAGTCATCACGATCACGTAAACTCAGTTGATAAATTATTGGAATTGTATGATTTACCGATTTATATAAATAAATTTGAAGCACAATTTTGGAACAAGAAGTATGATAACCTAATCACAACTGCTTCAAATGATAATATTGAACTAGGGGCATCTTTAATTTCCTCTATCCATACACCTGGTCATACACCTGGCTCGTGTTGTTACTCATTTGATAAAAATCTTATCGCTGGTGATACTCTATTTGTATTTGGCTGTGGAAGATGTGATTTACATGGGGGTAACCCAGAGCAAATGTATAATTCGTTGAAACAACTAAAAAATAATCTCAGCAAAGATACCATAATAATGCCAGGTCATGATTATTCAATCAAAAGACAGTCAACGATGCTTGAAGAGATAGATGGCAATCCTTTTTTCAGCTTTAATAATCTAAAAGATTTTATACAATATAGGATGCATGATCATGACAAAACTAGAGAGGAGCCATACTCTCCAGCTAATCGAGATTAGATGATTTCATAGCAGATCTCAACCGCAGAAGCAATTTTCTTGCAAGAGTTCTATTTATAGCATCATTTGTAATTTTCTCTTTCTCTTTGGTTCCTTGCATTTGTAATTCATTAAAATCATAAGAGGCGCTAGCACTTAACGAATCAGATATCTTTATTTCATCAGATAAGATCAACTCATATGTTAATATCTTGGTAATTTCATATTCATCAGCCCTACCTGAGGCATTAACTGATAGTTGACGCTGTTGACTCGAAATAGTGATTAACTTTACAGCAGGCAAAGAAGTATCATTTATCGAACCTAAGCGCTGCTCTAACAATCTGGAAATTTCAAGATTTCCATTGGATATGACTCTTACATTTCCATATAAATCGTTGTTGGAGGAACCCCTCAAATGATAACCACATGAATTTAATAACATAGTGACTAAGACAATAATTATAGAGTTCACTAAAAGCTTCATTTTGTCACAAAATTAAGTAATTTATTTTCAATATAAATAGTTTTTAATATTTCACTATTATCAAGGTATTCTCTAGTTTTTGAATCATTATTTGCAATTTTCAAAATCTCATCCTTCGTAAGTCCTGATTGTGTTTTAATTCTACTTCTGAGTTTACCATTAATTTGTATAATTATTTCGACTTCTTTAGAGATGTTTACACCATCAATTTTTTCAGGCCATGAAGGGCTAAGTGCATCGTCTCCAGTTGCTGAAAGTAATGAAAAAGATATGTGTGGTGTGAAAGGGTTCAACAACTTAGCGATTGTATTAATACACTTTTTTGCATATTCACAAGTTATTGATTTATCATCAATTGATTTAGACAGCGCATTGAAAAATTCCATGATTGCTGCAATTGCAGTATTATATGATTTTCTTTTAAAGACATCTCTAGTTACCTTATCAATAGTTTCGTTATGTTTTATCAATATACTGTAATTATTGTTGTCACACTTATAAGAACCACTATGTATAATATACGACAGCTTCCAAAATCTTTTTAGAAACTTATGCCCTCCTTCAATCGCTGAGTCTGACCATTCGAGATTTTGTTCGGGAGGTGCAGCAAATAGAATAAAAAGTCTAATAGTGTCTGCTCCGTATCTCTGTATTATCTCATCTGGATCAATTGTATTTCCTTTTGACTTTGACATTTTCGCGCCATCTTTAAGAACCATACCTTGAGATAAGAGCGATTTAAATGGTTCATCATTTTCGACCAAGCCATCATCTCTGAGAAGCTTATAAAAGAATCTTGCATATAATAAATGTAAAATTGCATGCTCGATGCCACCAATATATTCATCAACTGGTAACCATGCTTTATATGTATCATCAAAGATTTTTTTGTTATTTTGTGGATCCAAAAATCTCAAAAAATACCAAGATGACTCAAAAAAAGTGTCAAAGGTATCAGTCTCTCTGATAGCTTTCTGACCAGTGACTGGACAGATTATGTTTTTCCAATCGCTGTCTTTATCAAGAGGATTACCTTCTCCAGTCAGATTGATATCTTTTGGCAACTCAACTGGTAAGTCTTCTTCGGGCACTGGGTGAACAGAACCATCTTCTAAATAATATACAGGTATTGGGGCGCCCCAATATCTTTGCCTTGATATTCCCCAGTCTCTCAATCTGTAGGTTGTTACTTCTTCACCAAGTTTTTTTTCGACAAAATGTTTAATTATCTGAGCTTTAGCTATATTAGATTCAATACCGCTAAATTCATTTGAATTAATCAACTTACCGGAATCTAGATAAGGGAGTTTGGTTTCTCTCCCTTCAGCTTCTATAACTTGAATAATTTCAAGATTAAATTTTTTAGCAAACTCGAAATCTCTAGAGTCATGTGCAGGAACACCCATAACTACGCCGGTTCCATAGTTATCAAGAACATAGTTAGCAATCCAAATAGGTATTTTTCTATTTGTAATTGGGTGTAGACAATATTTGCCAGTAAATATACCGTCTTTTTCAATTTTTGAAGATGCTTCTTCTGAAAGCTTTATTTTTTTATATTTAGAGATGAATTTTTTTATCTGATTGTTCTCTTTTGAAGAGCTTGTCGCTAATTTATGGCTTATGCTAATTGCGACATATGAGATTCCATATATAGTATCAGGCCTTGTTGTAAAAACAGTGTATTTCTCATCTCTAGATTCAGAAATAAAGTTGATGTTTAGTCCCTCAGACTTACCTATCCAGTTTTTCTGCATCAGTTTCACTGATTCAGGCCAATCAACTAGTTGATCAAGATCATTCAATAAGTCCTCAGCATAATCAGTGATTTTCAGAAACCACTGAGGTATTTTTTTTCGCTCAACAATCGCTCCTGATCTCCAACCTCTACCGTTGATTACTTGTTCATTTGCAAGAACCGTTTTATCAACTGGATCCCAGTTGACCTCAGATAACTTCCTGTATACCAGATCTTTTTTCAATAATCTTAGAAAAAACCATTGTTCCCATTTAAAATAATTTGGATCAGCGGTAGAAATCTCGTTCTCCCAATCATATAATATTCCGATATTTTTTAGTTGAGACTTCATATGCATGATATTTGTTTTAGTCCACTCTTCAGGATGAACATTATTTTTAATAGCTGCATTCTCTGCAGGTAACCCAAAAGCATCCCATCCCATTGGCTGAAACACATGCTTACCTATCATCTTATTAGATCTTGCTATTACATCGCCTATCGTATAGTTTCTGACATGACCGATGTGTAGTTTACCACTTGGATAAGGAAACATACTTAATACATAAAACTTATTTTTGCTGTCTAAAAGTTTACTAGATGTATTTGATGTATTAGTCCATACTTCTTGAGCATGCTTCTCTATCTCTTGGGGGTTATAATCTTTATTCATAATTAAATTGGTCTACTTAAGCCATTGGCAAGTAATGAGAAAAATATTAACATCAAAATCAATTTATCACCATATTCCGAATAAAAAGATCTTGGTATTTTTGTGGGTAGGCTTCCTGTCAGGGTTCCCTCTGTATTATTAACAATGAACTCTAGTAGTTGTCCTTGGTTACTTATTACCGCACTTATACCTGTGTTGGTTCCTCTCAAAATATACCTATTAAATTCAAGAGCTCTAATCTGGGCTATTTGCAAGTGTTGAAAAGGTGCTAATGATTGACCAAACCAGCCATCATTACTAATATTAACTATAACCTCATTATCAGATTTTGAATTCACTAAATTCGGAAAAGTGCTTTCAAAACAAATCATAGGTAATATACTCACTTTCGAGAGAGGTATTGAATCTATTTTACTTGTTCCATGTGAAAGATTAGATAGGGGAATATTCAATACATTTGATAATTTAGTAAGTGAGTCATACCAGGGCGTGTATTCTCCAAATGGGACTAATTTTCTCTTATTATATTGAGAAATTGAGTCTGAAAAGATTAGCATGCTATTAAAATAATCTTGTTTACTCTGAGTAAAAAGGCCTACAATAAGAGCTTTTTCCTTACTAGTTGATGTTGAAAAAGATTTATATATCTCCGAAGAATCTTTAAATACAACAGGCAAAATAGTTTCTGGAAAAATTATTAGATTACTTGATTTATTATCGTTAAGTACCTTATTATATTTCGCTATAATTTCAGAATATTTCTTCGGGTTGTAAGACTGGCTTGGATAAATGTTAGGCTGATAAATAGTAAAGCTAATTAATTCGGACTTATTATTCTCTGATTTAATTGGTGGAATGAGCGCGTACATGAGAAAAAGTGTTATCGATATGAGAGCATAATTATGGCTATTATGTCTTAGAGTTTTATATATCACGGAAGATGAGAAAATTACAAGATAACTGACAGCATAACTTCCGAATAATGGATAAACATAATTTAATGGAGTTTGATTTTGTGTATGACCTATCAACAACCATGGAAAGCCTCCAAATAGAAGAGATTTAATATACTCGGCAGAAGTAAATAGCGCAGAAATGAATAGTATGTTTATGAGATTATTTTTATTAATAGATTTATATAAAATTCCAATTAAAGCATAAGGGATGCTTAACATAATTATCAAAAGAAGTGTTACGAATAAGCTAAGAAATATATTCATTGAACTGTAGTGGATTAGAGACTGACTTATCCATGAAACACCAAAAAGATGTATTAAAATATAAAAAAATAGAAGGGTTTTTATTTTATTAGTGCTTGAAAGTTCGTCTAGAACATAGAATAAAATTACAAAAGAAAGAAATATTAATATTTTATAATCAAAAGGTGAGTATGATAAGTTATACAATAACGCTGATACTATAAGATAGAAAACCTTCAATTTATTTTCTTTCTTTTCTTATTATGAGTTGTATACGATTTATTTTTTTTGAATCAACTGACAGAATAATAAATGAAAATCCTTCAATGTCTATGGACTCTTGTTTTTTAGGAACCTTCTCAAACTTATTTATAAGAAATCCTCCAATTGTCTCAATATCATTATCGATAAGCGAACAATCGAATTTTTTGTTGAAATCATCAAGAGATAAAAGAGAGTCTATAATATATTTACTATTAGACTGTTTAATAATCAGCTCTTTTGTTGAAGAATCATGCTCATCATCAATTTCACCAATAATCTCTTCAACTAGATCTTCAAGTGTTACTAATCCTGAAACATTGCTATGTTCGTCTATTACAATTGCAATATGATTTCTACTTGCTTTAAATTCATTAAGTAAAATATTTAATCTTTTGCTCTCCGGTATAAACTTTGCTGGCCTAATATAGTCATGAAGATCGAAGTCATCAGAAGTGATAATTTGATTTTTTAATAAATCCTTTGCATGCAATATACCTAATATCTCATCAGGTTTGTTGTTTATAACAGGAAATCGTGAATGCCCTGAGTCGATGACTTTAGTCACTACGGCATCCAGTTCTTCATTAACATCAATAGTTATCATGTGCGGTCTAGGAATCATGATTTCTCGTACCGGTATTTCAGAAACACTAAAAACACCCAATATCATTTGAAAAATATCTTGTGTTATTAAACTGTTATCAGCAGCACTACTTAGAAGAGTGATTAAATCTTTTTTATCCTTGGGCGTATCACCCAATAAATCTTTTATCTTATCAAGCCAATTGCTATCTTTAGTTTCTGACATAAGGATTCCCAAAATCCAAATTTTTTAGTAGTTTGACTTCCATGTTTTCCATAGATAAACGCTCATTATTAGTTTTATGAGTATATCCTTGTAAGTGTAACATAGAGTGAACTATCATGTGTGCCCAACGAAAATTATAAGAAAAACCAAACTCTTTTGCCTCTTTGTTTATAATGTTCGGACAAAGTATGATATCTCCGGATAATTCTTTATCATGTGTGTATGGAAATGTGAGTACATTTGTGGGTTTATCATTTTTCAAGAACTTATTATTGAGCGTTCTCATTCTTCTATCACCAACAAATATCAGGTTAACACAGTGGACAAAATCTTTTACCATAGACGAATTAATCCATGCCTTAAATTTATGCGTTGAAGGAACATACTGTTTTTTGATGTACTTGATATAGTTAATTTCTATTTTTTTTTCTTTTTTCATACTCACGAACAATTGAGGAGACAATCTTATGCCTCATAACATCTTTAGGTCCAAAATTAACTGCATCAATCCCTTTAATACTAAGAATGAATTCAAGACAGTCTTTAAGTCCTGATTGTGAATCCTTAGGTAAATCTATTTGACTTACATCACCTGTTACAACTGTAGTTGAACCATATCCTATTCGAGTTAGAAACATTTGCATTTGAGAAATTGTTGTATTCTGTGCCTCATCGAGAATTATGAAAGCATCATTTAGCGTTCTGCCTCTCATGTATGCTAGAGGAGCAATTTCAATAACATTTTTTTCCAGAAGTTTATTTACGTTGTCAAAACCCAAGCACTCATATAAGGAATCATAGAGGGGCTGTAGATACGGGTCAATTTTCTCAGCTAAATCTCCTGGTAGAAAACCAAGTTTCTCGCCTGCTTCAATTGCTGGTCTCACTAGTACAATTTTTTTAACTAAACCTTTTTCAAGTGCGTTAACTGCACTTGCAACTGCTAAAAATGTTTTCCCTGTTCCTGCTGCACCAATACCAAAAGTTATAGTATTAACATTTATAGCATCTATAAATACCTTTTGATTCTGCGACTTCGGTTTGATTATAACTTTTTTTAATCTTAATGATGCTTGATTTTTCTCATCATCTGATAGAAATTCAGCAGAATTATTTAGATAAAGATGAAGTTGTTTTGGAGTTATTTCCTCATATTCAGAAAGAGAGTAAATTTTCTCAATGAAATTTGAGGTATCTACTACTCTATCATTCTCACCAGATATTTTGAATGAATTACCGCGATTAGATATTTCAACCTCAAAAAAAGTTTCAATTTGTCTTATATTTTTATCTAGGAGACCACATAGTCTTATAAGTCTATCATTGTCAACTGGTTCAAGCTTTATGTGTTGATCTATATTTTTGTGGTTTGACTTCATCTTTTATTGAACTCCATCCAAAGAAGTTCTGTTAGAATTTTGAATATGAACATTCACAAATTGACCTAGTATTTTTTTATTTGCTTTGACATTTACAATCTTATTAGTCTTAGTCCTACCAAATACAAAATTCTCATTTGATTTACATATTCCTTCAACTAATATCTCCTGACTTGTTCCTACCATGCTAGAAAGATATCTCTCAGAATTTTCTGTTATTAGATTTTGCACTCTATTAAGTCTTAGTTTTTTTGTATTCATTGATATATTATCCTCTTCAAAGGATGCCGGTGTTCCTGGGCGTTTACTATAAATGAAGCTATACCCATCATCAAAACCAATGTGTTCAATTAAATCAATAGTTTCTTGGAAATGATCATCACTCTCACCAGGATAGCCAATAATAAAATCGGAAGTGATGCTTAACTCAGGTCTGACATCTCTTACTTTTTTTATCATATTCTTATATTCTAGGACAGTATGTTTCCTTTTCATTTTTGTAAGAATAAAATCTGATCCTGATTGTACTGGAAGGTGGAGATTACTGCACAATTTTTCATTATTGTATTCTTGAATTAAATCATCAGTAAAATCTATTGGATGAGAAGTTGTGTGTCTTATTCTCTCGATTCCTGGGATTCTTGAAACATATCTTATTAATTCTGAAAAACTAATACACTTGTTGTCTTTATTTCTCACGCCTTTGTAAGCATTTACATTTTGACCTAATAGTATAACTTCTCTCACTCCTATTTTTGCAAGGTTAGATACCTCATACAATATTTCATCAAGTGGTCTACTTACTTCTTCACCCCTTGTGTAAGGAACAACACAAAATGTGCAGTATTTACTACAACCTTCCATTATCGAAACATAAGCTGAGACGTCAGATGAAGACGATTGGGGTAGAAAATCAAATTTTTCTATGAGGGGAAAAGAGACATCAATAGGCTTTGTATGTTTTAATGCTGCTTCATCAATCATTTTTGGAAGTCTATGTAAAGTTTGCGGACCAAAGATAATGTCAACGTATGGTGCTCTATGTCTTAAATTTTGACCCTCCTGAGATGCAACACATCCACCAACAGCAATAAGTATCCCTGGCTTGGATTCTTTTATTTTTCTCCATCTGCCAAGTTCAGAAAATACTTTCTCTTGTGCCTTCTCTCTTATAGAACATGTATTTAGTACCAACATATCTGCTTCATTCGGATTTTGAGTAGATATCATATTGTAATGGTGAAATAATAACTCTGAAATTTTATCAGAATCATAAACATTCATCTGACAGCCTTGTGTTTTTATAAAGTACTTTTTGTTTGTCGTCATGTACTAAAAAGGAATATCTTCATCCTTGATAATGTCTTGATTTGAGAAATCGTTATTTTCAGAACTCTTGGGACTAAAGCTATCTGATGCGTCAGACTTACTCCCTACAAATGTAAAATTATCTGAGATTATATCTGTTGAGTATTTCTCAACACCATCTTTATCTTGCCATTTTCTAGTTTGGATACGGCCTTCAACATAAAGTTGTTGCCCTTTTTTGACATACTGGCCAATTGTCTCTGCAGGTTTATTAAAAAAAACAACTCTATGCCATTCAGTTTTATCTTCATATGATCCAGAGTCTTGGTTTTTGAATTTACGATTAGTAGCAATTGATAGATTAACAACTGCATTTCCGCTAGGCATAAACTTTACTTCAGGGTCGTTACCTACCCTGCCTAGCAATATAACTTTATTCACTGACAACGCCTGCTCCTATATTCTTGTTAAACAAACAATTAAACATCCACACAACAGATATTACAGCAGTAAAAAAGAAAATGCCACTCAATCCATATGCGTCATATAAATAACCTCCAATGATACCGCCCAGAAAAGTTCCAAAAAACTGAAATGATGTGTAAATGCTCATAGTTAATCCTCTATTTTCAATATTCGTGTTTTTAGATAATGCAGATGGAATGCCTGCCTCTAGAACACTAAATGAACCTATATAACAAATTAAAGCTGCAATTACAGCGAATAAGCTTGTACTAAAGAAAAGATATGTAATGATTAATGACAAAGATAGGGCTATTATTGAAATATTCCTAACCATCACAGCTCTTTTACGTTCAAAGCGTAACAATGGCAAGGTTATGATTAATGACAGTATGAATATTGATGAGTAGATTTGTGGAAAATCATCTAAAGCAATAGCATAAATCTCTGTCATCATTACAGGTATTGCAATAAATATTGAGGTTAAAATTGTATGCAAGATTAGTATGTCAATAAAAAATGGGCTTAGCCTTTTATCAAACAACAACTCTTTGAAATCATACTTAAATTGTTTATCACTATTAAGACAATCATTTTTAAAACTCATAATAGCAATAAAACTCACGAGTGTTAAAATCACAATTAAAGTGAAAAGCCCTGAAAGATTGAAATATTTGGATACAATTGGTCCAATTATGAAAGCGCTAAAAAATGCAGCCCCAATAGCGACTCCAACTATAGCCATCGAGATTGTTCTGTTTTTCATTGTGGTACTATCTGACAACAAAGCCATTAAAACACCGGAGATTGCGCCAGCACCTTGAAGAGCTCTTCCTAAAATAAGATAGTAAATATTATCTGTAACAGAACATATAATTGAACCTACTAAGAAAATTAGCAGCCCTATAAAGATGATTGTTTTTCTTCCATATATGTCAGACAGAATACCAAAAGGAACCTGCATAATAGCATTAGTTAGACCATAAATCCCAAGGGTAACTCCAATTAAAAAAGGTGTTGAGAAATGATATGAATCAGCAAAGACTGATAACACCGGAAAAACCATAAATGCACCCAGCATCCTAAAAAAATAGATAATGGTAATAAGTGAAATAGATTTTTTTTCTGCAGAAGAGAACATGGCATAAATTAAGATTCAAGAAACCTTACAGGTGATAGGGAATCAACACCAGATATTGTTTTCCGGATTCACTCAAATTATAACTCCTAATAATAAATAATAAGATTATACCATATACAAACTATTGAGCTTAAAACTATAAAAAATGTTAAAATTGTTCGATGGACAAACATATAAAAATAAAAGGAGCTCGAACACATAATCTCAAAAATATTGACTTAAACCTCCCTAAAAATAATTTAATAACAATCACAGGATTGTCGGGATCTGGGAAATCATCACTAGCATTTGATACCATATTTGCTGAAGGGCAAAGAAGATACGTAGAATCGCTATCAGCTTATGCTAGACAGTTCCTGTCTATGGTTGATAAACCAGATGTAGATAAAATTGAAGGTTTATCTCCAGCTATTTCAATTGAACAAAAATCAACATCTCATAATCCAAGGTCTACGGTTGGAACAGTTACCGAAATATATGATTACCTCAGGCTTTTATATGCAAGGATTGGTGAGCCTAAATGTCCAACACACAATGTAGGCCTTGATGCAATGTCTACCTCGGAGATGTATGAAAAACTCATGGAATTATCAAAAAATAAAACTATTCTTGTGCTCTCTCCTATAGCTAGAGAACAGAAGGGGGAACACATTAAAACAATACAAACTTTCTCTCAACAAGGCTTTAGTCGTGTGAGAGTTAACGGAGAAATTCATAAAATAGCAGAAATCTCAAAACATATGCTCGGACATATTATTGATCCAAAAAAGAAAAATAATATAGAGATTATTATTGATAGAGTTGAGGTTAATGAATCTAATAAACTGAGAATTATAGAATCATTGAATTCGTGTTCCGATATTTCGGATGGAATTATATACATCTCTGATATTGATAGTAATGAGGAACAAATATTTTCGACGAAGTATGCGTGTCCATATTGTGGATACTCTGTTGGAAAACTTGAACCAAAACTTTTTTCTTTTAATTCACCTACTGGTGCATGTGAAAGATGTGATGGTCTGGGTGTAGACGAATTCTTTGATGAAAACAAAATTATTGAGAATCCTGAACTCAGTCTTAGTGATGGCGCAATAGCTGGATGGGATAAAAAAAATTATTTATATCACTCTATGTTGGTCTCACTTGCGAATCATTTTTCAGTAGATATTGATGCAAAATATTATAAGCTCCCTAAAAAATTTAAGGAGATACTATTTCATGGTTCAGATGATGATATTACATTCAACAATGTAAAACTCAATAAGAAAACAAAAAGATTCATAAACACTACAGAAATAAACACATGGGATGGAATATGTAACATTTTTGAGCGAAATTATAACAATGCTTATAGATTTAGTATTAAAAGATATTATGAAAAATTTCTTACTGAGAGTATTTGTAGGGATTGTGATGGAGACAGATTAAATATTACTGCCAGAAATGTTTTTATTAATCATAAATCAATATGTGAAGTTACAAAAATGAATGTTGAAGAAGCGATTAATTTTTTCAATAACTTAAAGCTAGATAGTATGAAAAAGAAGATATCTGAAAAAGTAGTTCAAGAAATATTATCAAGGCTAAAGTTTCTTAACAATGTAGGTTTAAAATATCTAACTCTATCTCGAAGTGCTGAAACACTCTCAGGAGGAGAGTCGCAGAGGATAAGATTGGCAAGCCAAATTGGATCAGGCTTGACAGGGGTAATGTATGTACTGGATGAGCCGTCGATAGGCTTACATCAAAGAGATAACGACAGGTTACTTAAAACATTAAAAAATCTTCGCGACTTAGGCAACACAGTCATTGTGGTTGAACATGATGAAGATACGATTTTATCCTCAGACTATATCGTAGATATAGGGCCAGATGCCGGTGTACATGGAGGACAAGTCGTATTCTCTGGATCACCCTCTAACCTCGCGAGCGCATCATCACATACATCTGATTTTATATCTGGAAAAAATAAGATAGAAATACCAAAAAAAAGAACTAAACCCAATAATAAATGGATTTCTATCTCAAAAGCACGTGCAAACAACTTGGATAATATAAATGTTGAGATACCCATTGGTTTGCTGACATGTGTGACAGGTGTGTCAGGTTCGGGTAAGTCCTCTCTGATAAATAATGTATTGTATTCATCGATCGTTAACAAACTTCTTGAAAACAATGAAGGCTTTGTTGAATGCAATAAAATTGACGGAATTGAATATATCGACAAAATTATTGATATAGACCAGAGTCCCATTGGAAGGACTCCTCGGTCAAACCCTATAACTTACACTGGAATATTCTCATTAATAAGGGAAGAGTTTGCCAAAAAACCAGAATCAAAATCAAGAGGCTATACTCCAGGTAGGTTTAGTTTTAATGTCAAAGGTAAAAATAATGGAGTATGCCCTCATTGTGATGGGCAAGGCCAAATAAAGGTTGAAATGCATTTTTTATCTGATGTTTATGTTAAGTGCGAAAAATGTGATGGCAAACGATATAATAACGAAACTCTAGAAATCAAACTAAACGGCAAGGATATAAGCGATGTTTTAGATATGACAGTCGAGGAAGCATTACTATTTTTTAAAAATTATCCAAAAATATATAAAAAACTTACAGTGTTATCTGATGTTGGGTTAGGTTATATTAAGTTAGGTCAGAGTGCAATTACATTATCCGGAGGCGAAGCACAACGGATTAAACTTGCTAAAGAATTAATTAGGCCTGATACCGGTCATACGCTTTATGTTTTAGATGAGCCTACGACTGGTCTTCATAATTATGATGTAAAAAATCTTCTTAAGGTACTGTTCAGATTGAAGGATAAAGGTAACACATTAATAATTATAGAACATAATTTGGATGTAATTAAAACTGCAGACTGGATTGTTGATCTTGGTCCTGAGGGAGGCAACGGAGGAGGAAAAGTAATTGGATACGGAACACCTGAGGATTTAATTAAACGCAAACAGTCTCACACAGGAAAATACTTGAAATCAAAGTTATAAGGTTATTCTGATAGCAAAACATATGCAACAGGAGAGGCATCACCTAGCTTGTAGCCTTTCTTCAAAATTCTAAGATAACCTCCCGGTCTACTTTTAAATCTGGGACCAAGGACTTCGAAAAGTTTTTTCACCGTTTTTTTATCACCTAATCTTGAATAGGCTAGTCTCCTTCTCATCAAAGTGTCGTTCTTGGCAAGAGTTATAAGAGGTTCTGCAGTTTTACGAAGTTCTTTCGCCTTCGCAAGTGACGTCTCTATATGCTCATGCTCAAATAATGATATAGCCATATTTTTAAACATAGCTTTTCTGTGTGATGAGTTCCTATTTAATTGTCTTCCCGATTTTTTATGTCTCATTATCTTTTTTCAATACTCTTTGGTGGCCAATCTTCAATTATTTGCCCTAACGATAAACTGTGTGTTGATAAGACATCTTTAATCTCTGTCAAAGATTTTTTTCCAAGGTTGGGTGTTTTCAGTAATTCATTTTCACTTCTTTGTACTAAATCGCCTATGTAATGAATATTTTCTGCTTTAAGGCAATTTGCAGACCTAACTGTCAACTCAAGATCATCCACAGGTCTTAAAAGAACAGGATCAATATGATTCTCATCGACCTCATCGTAGGTATCATCTTTAACTTCTAAGTGGCTAAATACCTCAAGTTGTTCTCTTAATATTTTACCAGCAGTTCTAATTGCATCTTCAGGATCAATTGTCCCATTTGTTTCCAATTCTATAATTAATTTATCTAGGTCTGCTTTTTGCTTTACTCTGGCATTGTCAACGCTATAAGAGACTTTTTCAACAGGCGTAAACGATGCGTCAACTTGCATTTTACCTATTCCTAAGTCTTCTAATTCATTAAATTTTCTTTTCATAGCAGGTTGATACCCTTTGCCTTGAGATATAGTCAAACTTATTACAAGCTCGGTTTTATCATTAGTCATATTTGCTAGACAAAAATTTGGGTTTTTAATTTCAAGATTTGGATGATTCTCTATATCCGATGCTAGGACGGGGCCTTTACCTTTTTTACGAAGTATGACCTCAACCTTATCTTTTTCATGCAGTACTAGGGCAAGCTTTTTTATATTAAGTATTATTTCAAGCACATCTTCTTGTACACCATCGATAGTACTGTATTCATGTAAAATATTTTCAATAGACACCTCAGTGACTGCACTCCCAGGCATTGAGGATAATAATACCCTCCTAAGTGCATTGCCGAGTGTATGACCGAACCCTCTCTCTAAAGGCTGTATGACGATTTTTGATTTTGATTCTGTAATCATCTCTATGTCTACTAAGTTTGGTTTTAAAAATGTGATTGCGTTCATAAGTTACCTGCTATTTTGAATATAATTCTACAATTAATGATTCATTAATTTCCTTCGGAAGTTCTGACCTTTCTGGTATCCTTAGGTAGGTTGCCGTGAGGTTTTTAGTGTCTACATCTATCCAATCGCTGGAATTTCGAGTTTCAGCCACTGACATAGCAAACTGTATCCTAGACTGATCTTTCGACTTATCTCTTACTGATATTTTATCTGTAGCTTGGACTTGATATGATGGGATATTTATGACGCTCCCATTTACTTCGATATTTTTGTGATTAACGAGTTGTCTTGACTCAGCTCTAGTCGAACCAAAACCAGAGCGATAAACGACATTATCAAGTCTGGATTCTAGAAAAGTTAGCAAGTTTTCGCCTGTAGACCCCTTCTTACTTGCAGATTTTTTATAATAGTTTCTGAACTGTTTTTCTAAAATACCATAAAGTCTCTTAACCTTTTGTTTCTCCCTTAGTTGTAGAGCGTAGTCAGACAGTTTTTCTCTTCTCTCCCCGACAATACCAGGCTTTTTTTCTAGGTTGCATTTAGTATCTAGAGCTCTTGATCCAGATTTTAAATATAAATCTGTTCCCTCGCGTCTCATCAATTTACACTTAGACCCAGTATATTTAGCCATTAAACTCTCCTCTTTTTAGGTGGTCGGCAACCATTGTGAGGTAATGGCGTAATATCTTTTATGTTTGTGATTTTATAACCCGCGTTATTCAGTGCCCTCACTGCTGAGTCTCTTCCAGGACCAGGGCCTTTCACAAGAACCTCTAAGCTTTTTAAACCAAAAGCCGTAGCTTTTTGTCCGGCTTTCTCAGCAGCAACTTGTGCTGCAAATGGTGTACTTTTTCTAGAGCCTCTGAAGCCAGAACCGCCTGATGTGGCCCATGCTAGAGTATTGCCTTGTTTGTCTGTAATCGTAACAATTGTATTGTTGAATGATGCATTTATGTGTGCGACGCCCTCATTTACAATTTTTTTAGTTTTTTTCTTTTTAGATTTATCTATCATTTTATTTAGCTTTGAGCAACTTTCTAGGACCTTTTCGTGTCCTACTATTATTTTTTGTTTTCTGACCTCTTAGTGGAAGACCTTTCCTGTGCCTTATACCTCGATAAGAACCAACGTCCATCAAACGTTTTATGTTGACAGAATTCTCTCTCCTTAAATCTCCTTCGAGTTGGTATTCATCTATAAAATGTCTAATGCTCTCAAGATCCTTCTCATCCAAATCTTTGACTTTTCTGGTAGCATCAATCCCAACCTTATCGCAAATAAATCTTGCTCTAGTGTTACCTATTCCATAAATCGAGGTTAGAGCTATCCAAATGTGCTTATTGTTTGGTAAATTTATTCCCGCTATTCTTGCCATATATCTCTCTGATCGTCAATTTTATATATCATTCGTTTCTAATACAACTAATATCTACCCTTGTCTTTGTTTGTGTCTAGGGTCTTTACATATAACTCTCACAACACGATTTCGCCTAATTATTCTACAATTTCTGCATAGTTTCTTTACAGATGCCCTTACTTTCATCTCATTCCTCCGCCAATACCTCTGAGGTTAGCTTTTTTCATCATACCCTCATATTGTTTTGATAATAAATGTGATTGAACTTGTGCCATTAAGTCCATTACAACTATAACAACAATTAGCAGTGAAGTTCCCCCGAAATAAAATGGTACATTGAAGTATAAAATCAAAAATTCCGGCAGTAAACATACTGCGGTTATGTACATGGCCCCGACTGTTGTTAGTTTAGTTGTAATTCCATCAATATACTTTGCTGTCTGATCACCAGGTCTTATGCCAGGTATAAAAGCTCCAGATTTTTTAAGGTTATCTGCTGTTTCTCTGGGGTTAAACACCAAAGCTGTATAGAAGAAACAGAAGAAGATTATAGCTAGAGCATAAAGCATAATATAAGGAGGTTGACCAGGAGATAATGTCATCGCAATCTTTTGAACAATACTATCGGGAGCCCCGGAACCCGACCAACTTGCTATAGTAGCTGGAAACAAAATGATTGCTGACGCGAAAATTGGAGGTATTACACCTGCCATATTAAGTTTTAATGGAAGAAAGCTACTTTGTGCAGCATACATTTTCCTACCCTGCATTTTTCTAGCATAATTAATAGGTATTTTTCTTTGGCCACGTTCAACATACACAACAAAAGCAGTGATGACGATTGCAAGTAGAAATATCAATATCACACTAAAATTTTGAATTTCTCCATTACGAGCTAATTCAATTGTACCTCCAATTGCTGATGGTAAACCTGCAACAATACCAGCAAAAATTATTATAGATATACCATTACCAATTCCACGCTCTGTGATTTGCTCACCCAGCCATATTAAAAACATGGTCCCAGTAACTAGCGTGACAACACCTGTTATAAAAAATCCGACGCCAGGATCAAGAACAAGAGTGGTGCTTGAGGTATTCTGATTCATCAAGGCATTCATAACTCCCATTGACTGAAGTAAAGCCAGAACTAAAGTAAAATATCTTGTATATTTTGTAATTGTTTTCCTGCCTCTTTCACCCTCTTTTCTCAGTTGGATTAAGGGAGCATATATATGTGTCATCATTTGTATTATGATTGAAGCGGATATGTAAGGCATTACACCGAGTGCAAATATGGACATTCTAGATAACGATCCGCCAGAAAACATGTTAAACATATCGAGGATACTTCCTCTTTGTTGCTCAAAAAGAAAACTCATTACTGCAGGATCAATGCCAGGAAGCGTTATAAAGCTTCCTAATCTGAAAACTATAAGTGCGAATATTACGAAGAAGATTCTCTGTCTAAGCTCTGAAGACTTTGTGAGACCTCCTAAATTAGGTGTCATATCTGTTGATGCTCTAGACATTATTTAACAAACTCCATGACAGATTTAGTTGCATGTAAATTGATTAATTTCTTTTTTGATGAAATAGTAACAGGACCAATTATTTTCACTTTTTTAGCTTTATTGTTAATGAGCTTGTATTTCTTCAACAATTCAATAGTTATTTCTGTCTCGGTTACTTTATCCAAGTAGTCGTATTTTAGCTCCACAGTATTAATATTCTTTTTTGAAGTAAACCCAATCTTAGGCAACCTTCTTTGTAGAGGCATTTGACCACCTTCGAAACCTATTTGCACTTTACCTCCAGTTCTGGACTTCTGCCCTTTATGCCCTCGACCACATGTCTTTCCGGTACCAGATCCAATTCCTCTGCCAACCCTTTTCTTTGCTGATTTTGAATCTCTTTTTAATTTAATTTCATTTAACATTGTTTTACTCTTTGATATTTTCCACAGTCACCATATGCTTCACGGTGTTAATCATTCCTTGATTTTCAGGCGTATCATCAATTATCTTTGTATCACTGATGTGTCTAAGGCCCAATCCTTTGATGCAAGCAATCTGTTTTTTCGTTTTGCCAATCAAACTCAATTTTTGTGAAACTTTAATTTTACTCATCGTACTTTCTTCTATAATTCGTTTGTTTTCTTCCCTCTTTTAAGAGCAACCTGTGCAGGATAATACATAGATTCAAGTCCTTTAACAGTAGCTTTAACAACATTAATTGGGTTAGTCGAACCAATACTTTTTGCGAGAACGTTATGTATTCCAGTTGCTTCAAAAACAGCGCGCATGGCACCTCCCGCGATTACGCCAGTTCCTTCCCCTGCAGGCTGCATATAAACCTTTGCAGAACCATGTTCATATGTAATAGCATGATGAAGCGTGCCCTTCTTTAGAGATACAGACACCATGCTTTTCTTAGCTTTCTCCATTGCCTTTTGAATAGCTATTGGGACTTCTTTTGCTTTACCATATCCATATCCTACTCTTCCATGGCCGTCACCCACCACTGTTAAAGCTGTAAATCCAAACTGTCTTCCACCTTTAACAACTTTAGCAACACGATTAACAGCTACTAATTTTTCTATGTAATCTGAATTTCTCTCTTCTGATGCCATTATATTTTTACTCCATTATCTCTTAATGCTTCTGCTACCGCCTTAATCCTACCGTGATATTTATAGCCAGATCTATCGAATGCAACATTTGTTATTTTTGCCTTTTTTATGTATTCTGCCATTTTATTGCCAATACCTTTTGCACTTTCAATGTTATTTAATTTAGCTTTGTTATCCTTCTGATTTGTAGAGATTGTAGTAATCACTTTATCACCTTTTGGTGAAATCAACTGTAGATATAAGTGTTGTATAGATCTATGAACGCTTATCCTATGATTACCAGAACTAGCTATTTTCAATCTCGTTTTTGTCGCTCTCCTTAATCTTTGGCTATTCTTGTTTCTAATTATTGATTTCATTATTTCTTCTTAGCCTCTTTCTTAACAATTTGTTCATCTGAATATTTAATACCTTTGCCTTTATATGGCTCTGGTGGTCGCACAGATCGTATATCAGCGGCGATTTGTCCAACTTTTTGTTTATCAATTCCAGAAACAATAATCTCTGTTTGAGAGGGTGTTTCAATTGTTATACCCTCAGGTATTTCAAAGTTAACAGGATGAGAGTAGCCTACAACAAGTTCTAGCTTTAACTTATCAGCCTTAGCGCGATAACCGACTCCAACTAATGTAAGTTTCTTTTCCCAGCCTTTTGACACGCCCGTCACCATATTGAACAGCAATGATCTGGTCGTGCCAGACATAGCAGTAGAATCAGATTTAGTACTAACTTTCAGTAGGTTGTCTGATTGCTCTACAGTAACATCACTTGGTTTAACAAACTCCAATTTTCCTTTTGGTCCTTCTAAACGTATTATATTATCACTCATGTCGAATTTTACATCCGATGTTAGTTCTACAGGTTTACTAGCTATTTTTGACATAATCTTATGAGATATAACAAATAATCTCACCTCCGCAGTTTTTTTCTTTTGCCATTTTTCCAGTCATTAATCCTTGAGAGGTAGATACTATGCAAATACCAAGGCCGTTCTTAACAAGTGGTATCTCACTAGATGACTTGTATATACGCAAACCAGGTCTACTCACCCTTTTGATTAAATCAATAACGGGTTTACCCTCATAATATTTTAAGTCAACATTTATACTTTTTAATTTATCATCTGTAACATTGAAGCCATTTATATAGCCCTCGTCTTGCATAACCTTACACATTGCCTCTTTCATTTTAGAGTATGGGGCAGAAACAGTGCTCTTATGTGACATCTGTCCATTACGAATTCTTGTTAGTAAATCTGATATAGTGTCGTTCATACTCATAGTGTTACCAGCTCGCTTTTGTTAATCCAGGTATCAGACCAGACATTGCCATTTCTCTTAATTTAGTTCTTCCTAATGTAAATTTTCTATATACACCTCTAGGCCTTCCCGTTAGTGCACATCGGTTTCTTTTTCTTACTGCCAGAGCATTCAGAGGAATCTTCTGAAGCTTAATTCTAAGCTCGCTAGCTTCTTCAGCAGAGGTCTTAGTGTTCTTAAGTTTATCTTTTATTGATTTAATCTTGGATAGATATTTTCTATTTAATCTATCTCTCTTTCTTTCTCTTTCAATCATTGATAGTTTTGCCATATTATTTAAATGGAAAGTTAAATTGTTTAAATAACTCCATTGCCTCCTCATTATTCTTTGCGCTAGTTGTAATACATATATCTAATCCTTTAATTTTATCAATTTTGTCAAAATCAATTTCAGGGAATATTATGTGTTCTTTTATACCAAGAGTATAGTTTCCTCTTCCATCAAATGATTTTTCGCTGTACCCCCTGAAGTCTCTAGTTCTTGGAAGTGATATTTTAATAAGTTTCTCAAAAAAGTCATACATCATTTGTCCACGCAGAGTAACTTTGCAACCTATTGGCATTCCCTCTCTGAGCTTGAAATTAGCAATAGATTTTTTTGCGTATGTTAACACAGCTTTTTGACCGGCAATAAGGGTAAGCTCTTCCTGTGCCTTTTCTAGAATCTTTTTATCAGCAATTGCAGAACCCAGACCCATGTTCATCGTAATTTTAATCAAACGAGGTGCTTCCATATTTGATTTGAATTTAAATCTTTCCATTAGAGCCGGCACAATATTCTCTTGATAGTATTCCTTGTATGTATTCATTAGATATCAATGACCTCTCTGTTGGATTTATAGATTCTAACCTTTTTACCTGATTCAAGAGTCTTAAAACCAACTTTATCTTGTTTTTTTGAGACAGGATTAAATATCATTAAGTTAGAGATATCAATTGGCATCTCCTTTTCAACTATCCCGCCCTCTATTCCTGCATTAGGGTTTGGTTTTGTATGTTTTTTTGCCATATTTACTGCAGAGACTAAACACTTGCTATCATTAACTAAACGAATGACTTCGCCTCTTTTTCCTTTATCTTTTCCTGCAATAACGATTACAGAATCTCCTTTTTTAATCTTATTCATTTTAGAGTACCTCCGGTGCAAGAGAGATAATTTTCATAAATGTTAGATCTCTTAATTCTCGTGTAACTGGACCAAAAATTCTTGTACCAATTGGCTCTAACTTATTATCTAACAGGACTACAGCATTGCTATCGAATCTTATTAATGAGCCATCTGGTCGTCTAACACCTTTTTTTGTTCTTACAATCACCGCGTTATATACCTCGCCTTTTTTTACTTTTGCTTTTGGCAAAGCATCTTTTACGGCAACTTTAATTACATCACCAACAGATGCGAATCTTCTATGTGATCCACCGAGAACTTTTATGCACATAACTTTCCTAGCACCGCTGTTGTCTGCAGATTTTAAAATTGTTTGCATTTGGATCATAACTTAACTCCTAATCCTCAACTAATACCCAGGTTTTAGTTTTTGATAATGGCCTGCACTGTTTTATTTTGATTACATCACCAACGGTACACTTATTATTCTCATCGTGTACATGATATTTTGTTGATCTTTTAATGTATTTACCATTAACAGGATGTTTAACAAGACGCTCAACACTTACTACAGCAGATTTATCCATAGCTGTTTTTAGTACTTTTGCGCTTATTATTTTTGCTTTATTTTCCATTTTTCATCTCATTTAAAATTGTTTTCACTCTTGCTATGCTTATTTTGTTTTCTCTGAATAAATTTGGTTTCGGGTTTAGTCCTGAACCTCTCTTTATTCTCAGAGTGAATCTTTCCTTTGCAAGGTCTTCCAACGTTTGTTGTAATTCAGACTCACTTTTTTTTCTTAATTCGTCTAACTTAATCATAAGGCTGTCCTACTCACAAATGTGGTTAACACTGGTAATTTTGCAGCAGCGAGTCTAAAAGCTTCTCTTGCGATTTCCTCTGATACACCCTCCATTTCATACAACACCTTGCCTGGTTGGACCTTTGATACCCAGTATTCTACATTACCTTTACCCTTTCCCATTCTGACTTCAATTGGTTTTTTTGTTATAGGAACATCTGGGAAAATTCTAATCCATCCCTTCCCGCCACGTTTTATATATCTTGTCATAGCCCTTCTAGCAGCCTCTATTTGTCTTGCAGTAACTCTACCACGTGTCGTAGCTTTAAGACCAAATTCACCAAAGCTTACTTTAGCTCCTGACGTAGCGAAACCTCGGAGCCTCCCTTTCTGCTGCTTTCTATACTTTGTTTTCTTAGGTTGTAACATTATTTTTTCTTAGTTGTATTTTTCTTATTATCTTCTTTTATTTCATCTTCTGAATAAATCCAGACTTTAACTCCTATTATTCCATAGGTAGTTAAAGCCTCTGCAAAGCCATAATCAATAGCAGCATCAAGTGTATGAAGAGGAACTCTTCCTTCTCTATACCACTCGCTTCTGGCAATTTCTGCTCCGTTGAGTCTTCCAGCTACGTTCACTTTGATGCCTAATGCCCCTAGTCGCATGGTATTCGTAACTGCCCTTTTCATTGCTCTTCGGTACATTATTCTTCTTTCTAATTGTTGTGTAATACCATCAGCTACAAGCTGGGCATCTAATTCTGGTTTTTTAATCTCTTTAACATTGACCTTTACTGTGGTCTTGTCGGTCTGTAATATGCTTGCAATTTTGTTTCTAAATTTTTCAATGTCTTCACCTTTTTTACCTATTACTATTCCAGGTCGGGATGTATAAATGTTGACAATTGCTTCTTTTGTTGGTCTTTCAATAACTATTTTACTTACTGATGCATTCTCTAACTCTTTTTTAAGATATTCACGAATACGATAATCCTCAAGAAGATAATTTGAGTAATCTTTTGTGCCAGCATACCATTTAGATGAATAATCTGTTGATATACCTAAACGAAAACCTGTTGGATGTACTTTCTGTCCCATTATTTATCCTCTTTATCGCTAACCACTATTGTGATGTGGCTTGTTCTTTTTAATATCTGGTTAACTCTTCCTCTCGCCCTAGGTCTGTGTCTCTTTCCATATGGTCCCTCATCGACAAGGACATTCTTAACAAACAGTTCATCCAAATCACTTGAATTATTGTGTTCAGCGTTAGCAACTGCTGACTCAAGTACTTTGAGAATTAGTTGCGATGCTTTTTTATTGCTGTAATTTAAAAACTCAAAAGCTTTGTTTACAGGCAAGCCTCTTACCTCGTTGGCCACTAATCTACATTTCTGTGCAGATATTTTTTGATATTTTAAAATAGCCTGAGTATTCATAATTTAACCTTTCGCTTTCCTATCGCCAGAGTGTCCTTTGAATACTCTCGTAGGAGAGAATTCACCAAGCTTGTGTCCGATCATGTTTTCTGTAACGTAGACTGGGACATGTTGTTTACCATTATGTACAGCTAGGGTAAGACCAATCATATCTGGAGAAATAACAGATCTCCTTGACCATGTTTTTATAGGTTTCTTATCATTATCTTTAAGGGCCTTATCTACCTTCGCTTGAAGATGATGGTCTATGAATGGTCCTTTTTTTAGAGATCTAGCCACTGTTATTTCCTATTCTTGTTAACTCTTCTTCTGACAATTAACTTATCAGTCCGTTTATTTGATCTTGTTTTGTAACCTTTAGTTGGAGTGCCCCATGGTGATACTGGATCACGTCCACCAGATGTTTTACCTTCACCTCCGCCATGGGGATGATCTATAGGGTTCATTGCAACACCTCGAACAGTAGGTCGTATACCCAGCCATCTCTTAGCTCCAGCTTTACCGTGTTTTTGAAGGTTATATTCACTGTTACCAACTTCGCCTATTGTTGCTCTGCAAGTTTTAAAAATTTTTCTAGTTTCACCCGACTTTAGTCTTAACGTTGCATAATCACCCTCCATAGCAACTATCTGAGCAACGGTTCCAGCACTACGTGCTATTTGAGCCCCTTTTCCAGGTTTCATTTCAATACAATGAACTTGTGTTCCAACTGGGATATTTATCAGTGGAAGTGTGTTCCCGATATTAATGGAAGACTTCTCGCCAGACATCAATTTGTCGCCAGATTTTAGGTTTTTTGGAGCGATGATGTATCTCCTCTCGCCATCTGCATATAAGAGTAATGCTATATTGGCGTTTCTATTTGGGTCATACTCCAATCTCTCTACAGTTGCAGGAATATTATCCTTGTTTCTTTTAAAATCTATTATTCTATAACGTTTTTTATGACCGCCACCAATGTGTCTAGTAGTTATTCTTCCTTGATTATTCCTACCTCCACTCTTATTGAGCTTGGTTAATAACGCTTCATGTGGTTGACCTTTGTAAAGTTCAGGATTGGTGATTTTAACTCTGAATCGTCTTCCAGGAGATGTAGGTCTAGATTTGACTATTGTCATTTCGCCACCTCTTCTTCGCCGTAGTTGATATCAAATCCATCCTCCAGACGGACATATGCTTTTTTCCAATCTTTTCTTTTGCCGAAATTACGGCCAATGCGTGTAAGCTTTCCTTGTACATTCATGAGTCTCACGCTTTTCACTTTCACATCAAACATAAGTTCAACAGCTTTTTTAATTTCAGGCTTGGTTGCGTCTCTTAAAACAGAGAAGACATGTTGATTTTCAAAATCTGCGCGCATACTAGCTTTTTCTGAAATGCGCGGACTTACTATAATGTTTGCTAATCTCTCAGTATTCATAATGCTGTTGCCAGTTTAATTTGCTCTAAAACGTTTTTATCAATCACAACATTGTCATGTTTCATTAGGATGTGAGGGTTGATTTCTTTGAAGTCCAGAACGGTAATGTTCTTGATGTTCCTGAGAGAGAAAAATGCATTCACATTATCAATGCTAGTAATGAATAGTGCATTTGTAATTTTTAGTTCATTGAGTAACGCTTTACCTAGTTTAGTCTTTTTTTCAGTGAAAGATAATTTATCTGTTAAATGAAGGCGCTTTCTTTTGAGTAATTCATTGAAGATACAATTTAAAGCTCCCTTGTACATTTTTTTGTTAATTTTTTTATTATACCTTTTTGGTTGTGCTGCAAATGTAACGCCGCCTGTTCTCCAAATAGGACTTCTAGTTGTTCCTGCCCTTGCTCTACCAGAGCCTTTTTGTGGTCTGGGTTTAGCACCACCACCACTGACAGCTGATCTATTTTTTTGTGCTTTCGTTCCGCTTCTTTGATTTGCCTGAAAATCAGAAGTGACTTGATGGACTAGCGCCTCATTGAAATCTTTTTTGAATATTTTGGAGAGTTCTTTACTCATTTTTAGCCTCATCATTATCTTTTGAAGTTTCATCAGAGTTTTCTACTTTAGTTGTTTCTGATGTTTGAGCATTATCTTCGGAAGTATCTGCAGACTTTTTGACAACTGCATCATCAGGAGTAACGTTAGCGTCTTCGTTGGTCTTTTCTGTAAATATCTCTTTAGGAGTGTATTTTTTCTGTGTTGGTTTAATAATCACAACACTGCCTTTGTGCCCTGGAATAGATCCCTTTACGAGCATGACATTTTCATCAGGAAAGATTTTAACAATAGTTAAGTTTTGTATGGTTCTATTTACATTTCCTAAATGCCCTGGCATTTTTTTACCTTTAAAAACTCTGCCTGGATCCTGACACTGTCCAGTAGAGCCAAGCGCTCTATGTGATATTGAATTACCATGAGTAGCATCTTGTGTCTTGAAGTGATGTCTTTTGACGCCGCCCTGAAAACCCTTACCTAGAGTCCTTCCAGTGATATCAACATGCTCTCCAGCTTTAAATGTATCTACATTTATGTTTGATCCTACAGTCATAGCATCATCGAGTTCCTTTACTTTGAATTCAACTTGGCCTTTTGCAGGTTTGATATTTGAATTCTTATAGTGACCCAAGATTGCTTTATTCAATCGATTTTCTTTCTGATTGCCGTATGCAACTTGAATTGCCATGTAACCATCACGGTCTGAGGTTTTGATTTGAGAAATCCTATTAGAGTCAATGTTTATGACAGTAACGGGTATAGATGTACCCGATGCGTCAAAGACGCGTGTCATACCTGATTTTATGCCCACAAGGCCTATGCTCATTTTCTTGTCCTCAAAATGAAAAAAGTTAATTAATGCCTATTAATTTAAGGTGCTGAATCTTAACATAAAATTCAAAATTGTTACACTTTTTTGAGGTTTTTATGGCTTTTTTAGGCTTTTTTTATGCCAATACGTTAACTGAGTTCTATTTGCACATCTACGCCTGCAGCTAGGTCAAGCTTCATCAATGCGTCGACTGTTTTATCAGTTGGCTCAATAATATCCATTAACCTTTTATGCGTGCGAATTTCATATTGATCACGTGCGTCTTTGTCGACATGTGGTGATACTAGTATAGTAAATCTCTCTTTTTTAGTTGGCAATGGGATAGGTCCAATAACTCTCGCACCCGTTCTTTTTGCTGTCTCCAAAATTTCCTTAGAGGAAGCATCTATGAGTTTATGGTCAAACGTTTTAAGACGAATTCTTATGTTTTGGGTATTTTTTTTCTTTCTTGCTACCATTTACGATGCCTTCTCAATTAACTCTTCAGCTATATTCGATGGTATTTCCGCATATTTCTCGAATTCCATTGTATACGTCGCTCTACCTTGTGTCATAGATCTTAAATCAGTAGCATATCCAAACATTTCTGATAATGGGACTTCAGCTTTAATGATATTACCGACAACTGTCTCCTCCATGCCTTGGATAATTCCTCTGCGCCTATTTAAATCACCTGTCACGTCACCAAGATAATCTCCTGGTGTGACTGCTTCTACCTTCATTACCGGTTCTAACAACACAGGACTCGCTTTTTTTGCCCCTTCTTTAAAAGCTTGCGAACCAGCAACTTTAAAGGCTACTTCACTCGAGTCAACATCATGAAATGAGCCGTCATATAGTGTTACTTTTACATCTACAACAGGGTAGCCACCAATGACGCCATTTTCCATTTGTTCTACGACGCCTTTGTCAACAGGACCAATAAATTCTTTTGGAATTGCTCCACCTACGATTTCATTTACAAACTCGTAACCTTTTCCGGGTTCTTGAGGTTCAATCTTTAACCACACATGGCCGTACTGTCCTTTACCACCACTTTGTTTAACATATTTTGCTTCCTGTTCAACAGGTTTTCTAATTGTTTCTCTATATGCAACTTGTGGTTTTCCAATTGTCGCCTCGACATTGAACTCTCTTTTCATTCTATCAACAATGATATCCAGATGTAATTCTCCCATACCAGAGATGATTGTTTGATTAGATTCTTCGTCGGTTGCAACCCTGAACGATGGATCTTCTTGAGCTAGTTTACCGAGAGCAAGACCCATTTTTTCTTGGTCGTCTTTTGTTTTTGGTTCAACAGCAATTGATATGACAGGTTCTGGAAATTCCATTCTTTCAAGTGTTATAACTGATGATGGATCGCAAAGCGTGTCACCTGTAGTAACTTGCTTTAATCCTACAGCTGCTGCAATATCGCCAGCTCTTACTTCTTTTATCTCTTCTCTGGAATTTGAGTGCATTTGTAAAATTCTTCCAATTCTCTCTTTCTTTTGTGTAACAGAATTGTAAACAGTATCCCCAGCTTTCAATACTCCAGAATAAACTCTGAAAAATGCAAGTGTACCAACGAATGGATCAGTAGCTATTTTAAATGCTAAAGACGAAAAAGGCTCGCCATCTGATGACTTACGTTCTCCCTCGGTTCCCTCTTTATCATCATTTATTCCTTTAATTGCAGGAACGTCCAGTGGTGATGGCATGAAATCAATGACAGAGTCTAACATAGCTTGAACACCTTTGTTTTTGAATGCAGTGCCACAGGAAACTAAAACAATCTCATTAGATAATGTCTGTAATCTCAAACCCTCAACTATTTGCTCTCTGGATAGTTCGCCGTTGTTAAGATAGTCTTCCATTAGTTGCTCATTTGCTTCTGCTGCTGTCTCTAAAAGCTGCTCATGTAATTCATTTGACTTTTCCTTAAGCTCATCAGGAATATCAATTTCACTAAACTTCATTCCTCTAGATTCCTCATCCCAAACTATTGCCTTCATATCAATCAAATTTACGACACCTTTAAAGTTATCTTCTGACCCTATTGGAACCTGAAGTGGAACAGGCTTTGATCCTAATCTTGTTTTTATTTGATCAACAACTCTAAAGAAGTCTGCGCCTGCTCTATCCATTTTATTTACAAACGCCATTCTAGGGACATTATATTTATTAGCTTGTCTCCATACAGTCTCGGATTGTGGCTCTACACCTCCGACTGCACAAAAGACAGCAACAGCTCCATCAAGTACCCTCAAGGATCTTTCAACCTCAATTGTAAAATCTACGTGACCAGGTGTATCGATTATATTTATTCTATGTTCGTCGTACTGACCTGAACTACCGCTCCAAAAACAGGTTGTTGCAGCAGAAGTAATAGTTATCCCTCTTTCCTGTTCCTGTTCCATCCAATCCATGGTAGCTGCACCATCATGCACCTCACCAATTTTATGTGAAACACCAGTATAATAAAGGATTCGCTCCGTGGTAGTTGTCTTTCCGGCATCGATGTGAGCCATAATACCTATGTTTCTGTAATGCGTTAAATCTGTAGTCCTAGCCATAAATTACCACCTATAATGAGCAAACGCTTTATTTGCCTCAGCCATTTTGTGAGTATCCTCACGTTTCTTTACTGCCGACCCTCGGTTGTCTATAGCATCTGTTATCTCTGATGCTAATTTCTCTTTCATAGACTTTTCATTTCTCTTACTAGCAGCCTCAATAATCCACTTCATGGCCAAAGAAATTTTTCTTTTTGAATTGACTTCAATAGGCACCTGATAATTTGAGCCTCCCACTCTCCTTGATTTTACTTCCACAGACGGCCCTACATTCTGAAGTGCTTTCTCTAGAACTGTTAATGGCTCTTCTTTTGTCTTTTTAGATGAAATTGATAGGGCATCGTAAACAATTTTTTCTGCAGTTCTTTTTTTACCATCCTGCATAATCATATTAGTTAGTCTTGTGACATTGGCACTTTTATAAATCGGATCAGGTATTATCTTTTTTTTAGGAATATCTCTTTTACGTGGCATAGCTTAACTCTTAGGTTTTTTCGTACCGTATTTGGATCTACCTTGTTTTCTATTCTCAACGCCCTGAGTGTCAAGACTTCCTCTAACTACGTGGTACCTCACGCCGGGCAAATCCTTCACCCTGCCGCCACGGATGACAACAACAGAATGTTCTTGAAGATTGTGTCCCTCTCCGCCGATATAGGATGTCACTTCTTGCCCATTAGTCAATCTAACCCTTGCTACTTTTCTGAGTGCTGAATTAGGTTTCTTTGGTGTTGTAGTGTATACGCGGGTACAAACTCCTCTCCTTTGAGGACAGGATTCCAAAGCAGGAACATCAGATTTTACAATCTTAGATTTCCTTGGTTTTCTAACTAGTTGGTTTATTGTAGCCATATATTCTTTAACAAGTATGCGAAATTCTATTGGTACAGCATGTTAGTGTCAAGAATTGTTTAATAATATGTGAAAAAAACATCAGTTAATCTTTAAATAAATCCTCAGGAGTTCTCTCAGAGGATTTTTCAGGAATAATATTAATCTCGCTAGCAATCTCCTTCTCTAGCATCTCTTCGAAGGTCTCGCTCTCCTCATTTTGTGATGATAGACCTGTGCCGCATGGGAGTAATCGTCCAACAACAACGTTCTCTTTTAATCCCCTTAATTTATCTTTTCGCCCATTAACAGCAGCGTCTGTAAGAACTCTGGTTGTTTCCTGGAACGATGCAGCAGATATGAAAGATTCGGTTACCAATGAAGCTTTTGTAATACCTAGCAACATTGGTTTATAGGTTGGTAATAAAGCATCTGGATTCTTAGCACTAAGTGAATCAATTAATTCAAGCAGATGAGTTTTTTCCATTTGTTCACCAGGCATTAACGTGGTGTCTCCAGCTGACGTTATTTCTATTTTCCTCAGCATTTGTCTGAGTATTACCTCTATGTGTTTGTCATTTATAGCAACACCCTGAAGCCTATATACATCTTGAACTTCTTTTACGAGATGTTCAGCTAAATCAGTAATTCCTCGATAGGCTAGAATATCATGTGGATCAAGCTCACCATCCGAAATAATTTCTCCTTGAGTAACACTTGCTCCCTCAAATACGTTTAAAAGTTTTGTTTTATTAAGCATTTGAACATGCTCTCCTCCATCCTTATCAGTAATGATTAGGCGACGCTTACCTTTGGTTTCTTTTCCAAATGATACGACACCTGTCTCGACAGCAAGTTCAGCTTTATCTTTTGGCTCTCTTGCCTCGAATAAATCTGCAACACGCGGTAGACCACCAGTTATGTCTCTAGTACCAGAAGTCTCTCGTGGTGTTCGAGCAATAACATCACCTACACCAACCTTGCTTCCAGCAGTAAGGTTTACAGTAGAATTAGATGGGAGGTTATAATGAGCAGGAAGTTTGGAGTTAGCTAAAGTCAACTCTTTTCCTTTAGCATCAACAAGCTTAATCATTGGTTTAAGATTTTTATCAAATGATGTGCTACTTGTATCTTTTACTTTTATAGATGTAATACCTGTAAGTTCATCAATAATATTCTCGACGCTAATACCATCCTCAAAGTCCTCGAATTCTATTACACCGGCTGTCTCAGTAATAATTGGTGTAGTATGTGGATCCCATGTAACTATATTTTGTCCTCTTTCTACTTTTAGCCCATCCTCTAATTTAATTATTGCTCCGTATGGAATTTTATATCTTTCTTTTTCCCTACCACTATCATCTAAAATTCCTAGCTCACCTGATCTAGATACTGTCACTATCTCTTTTTGGCTATTATTTACAGTTTTTAGATTATGATATCGAATTGTACCAGAGTTTTTAACTTCAATACTATTCGCGGCAACCGCTCTTGATGCTGCGCCACCGATATGGAATGTTCTCATGGTAAGCTGTGTTCCTGGTTCACCGATAGACTGCGCTGCAACCACACCTACTGCCTCTCCGATACTTACCTGTCTGCCTTTAGCTAAATCTCGACCATAACATTTTGCACAAACTCCATGCCTAATGTCACATGTAATCACAGATCTGACCCACACCTCATCGATAGCATTTTGTTCTAATAAAGAGACATTATTTTCATCAAGAAGCGTATCTTTTGAAAGTATAACTTCGTTGGTTTTTGGATTTACAAGGTCATGAAGCAGAGTTCTACCCAAAACTCTCTCATTTAACGGCTCAACAATGTCTCCTCCCTCAATCAAAGGTTTCATCAGAATGCCATTTTCAGTTCCACAGTCATCTTCAGTTACAACTAAATCTTGGGCTACATCTACTAGTCTTCTTGTTAAATATCCTGAGTTAGCTGTCTTGAGTGCAGTATCAGCTAAACCTTTCCTTGCCCCGTGTGTGGATATAAAATACTGCATTACATCTAAGCCCTCTCTGAAATTAGCGGTAATAGGCGTTTCAATAATGGATCCATCTGGTTTTGCCATTAACCCTCTCATGCCAGATAGCTGACGGATTTGTGCTGCAGATCCTCTTGCACCTGAATCTGCCATCATATAAATTGAGTTGAATGATTTGTGCTCTATTTTCTCACCATTTGAGGATTTTGTAACCTCAGTTCCAAGCTGTTTCATCATGGCTTGTGATACTTGGTCATTTGTATGAGACCAGATATCAACAACTTTGTTGTATCGCTCACCAGCTGTAAGTAAACCTGAATTATACTGTTTTTCTATCTCTTTGACTTCTTTTTCAGCTTTTGCGGTTATTGTTGTTTTTTCTTTAGGTATAACCATATCGTCAACACCTATAGATACCCCAGCTAAAGTTGAATATTTAAAGCCCATATTTTTTATTTTGTCTGCGAATATCACAGTCTCTTTTAATCCTGCCAACCTATATGCAACATCAAAAAGTTTGGAAATAGCTTTTTTATTCAGGTCCTGATCAATATATGAGTAGGGGATGTTCTTTGGTAGAATTTCAGAAATTAACGACCTACCTGTAGTAGTATTAACGATTTTTGTTTTCTCAACGAGACGACCATCCTCATACTCAGTTATATTCATTCGAACTTTTATCTTTGCGTGCATATCAACGAGCTTTGATTGATAAGCCTTTGATACTTCCTCAATGTCGCTAAAGATCATCCCCTCACCCTGACAGTTGGGTTTTTCTCTTGACATATAATAGATGCCTAAAACCATATCCTGGGAAGGTACAATTATTGGACTGCCATTAGATGGAGATAATATATTATTTGTCGCCATCATTAGGACTCGCGCTTCAGTCTGAGCCTCTACGGATAACGGAACATGAACAGCCATTTGATCACCATCAAAGTCTGCATTAAATGCCGCGCACACCAAAGGATGTAATTGTATTGCTTTTCCTTCAATTAGCACCGGTTCGAACGCTTGGATTCCAAGTCTGTGTAGAGTAGGTGCTCTGTTCAAGAGAACAGGGTATTCTTTTATTATTTCTTCAAGAATATCCCAAACTTCTTCTCCTTCTTTCTCAACAACTTTTTTTGCTGATTTAATTGTTGTGGTAATACCTCTCATTTGAAGTTTACCGAATATATGAGGTTTAAATAGTTCTAAGGCCATTTTTTTTGGAATTCCACACTGATGTAATCTCAATGTAGGACCAACAACAATTACTGATCTACCAGAGTAGTCAACTCTTTTGCCCAAAAGGTTTTGTCTAAATCTTCCTCCTTTTCCTTTAATCATATCTGCAAGGGACTTAAGAGGTCTTTTATTTGTACCTGTTATAGCCCTCCCTCTTCTTCCGTTGTCTAGTAAAGCATCTACAGATTCTTGGAGCATTCTTTTTTCATTTCTTACAATGATATCTGGGGCTTTCAACTCAAGTAATCTTTTTAATCTGTTATTTCTATTGATGACCCTTCTGTATAAATCATTTAAATCCGAAGTTGCAAACCGTCCTCCTTCAAGTGGAACTAAAGGTCTTAAATCAGGGGGAAGAATTGGCAAAACATCTAAAATCATCCATTCTGGTTTATTTCCTGAATTGATGAAAGACTCTATTAATTTTAAGCGTTTTATGTTTCTTTTATTTTTAGCTTGTGATTTTGTTACCTTGATTTCTTCTGAAAGCTCTTCATATGATTTCTCTAAATCAATATTCATAAGAAGCTCTTTAATAGCCTCTGCTCCCATTCCAACTTTAATCTCATTACCATATTCCTCGACAGCTTGGTTATACATTTCTTCATTTAGAAGTGTGCCAGTTTCATATGGTGTAAGACCGCCATCAATTACAATAAAAGCCTCAAAATATAATACTTTTTCGATTTGCCTTAATGTCATATCCATCATCAAACCAATTCTTGAAGGTAGCGACCTTAAGAACCAGATGTGTGCAACAGGAGCTGCTAACTCGATATGACCCATTCTCTCTCTTCTTACTTTAGATAAAGTAACTTCAACCCCGCATTTTTCACAGACAACACCTCTGTGTTTTAATCTTTTATATTTTCCACAAAGACATTCGTAGTCTTTCACAGGACCAAAAATCTTAGCACAGAATAGTCCATCCCTCTCTGGTTTGAATGTTCGATAGTTGATCGTTTCAGGTTTTTTCACTTCACCATAAGACCAAGATCTCATGAGATCCGGCGAAGCTAAAGATATTTTAATATGATCGAACTTTTTATCGTTAGAATTTTTTTTAAACATATTTAATATTTCTTGCATTGTTTTTCCTAGTTAATTTTATTTTCAGAATCTAAATCAATATTGATACTCAGAGATCTTATTTCTTTTAAGAGTACATTAAACGACTCAGGAACATGTGCGTCTGTAGTGTACTCGCCATCCACAATATTCTTGTAAACTTTATTTCTTCCTGCAATATCATCAGATTTGACAGTCAAAACTTCTTGTAATACGTTTGTTGCACCATATGCTTGAAGAGCCCAAACTTCCATCTCTCCAAATCTTTGTCCACCAAACTGAGCTTTACCACCCAGTGGTTGTTGCGTGACCAAACTGTACGGACCAGTTGATCTTGCATGCATTTTATCATCAACAAGGTGATTTAATTTAATTATATACATATATCCAATCGTGACAGGCCTTTCAAATTGCTCTCCCGTTCTACCGTCAAATAATATGGACTGGCCACTAGTTGGCAATTCTGCTAATTCGAGCATTTTCTTAATCTCTTCTTCAGATGCACCATCAAAAACTGGAGTAGCCATAGGTATTCCATTTTTGAGGTTATGCGCTAGAGTAGTAATCTCCTCGTCGCTGAACTTATCAATTGTGTACTTAGTAAAACCTGGGCACTCTTTGTATACCTTGGTTATGAACTGTCTTAATTTTTTTACTTCTTCTTGCTCTTTTAGCATTTGGTTAATTTTTTCACCAATGCCTCGTGCGGCCCATCCAAGATGTGTCTCAAGAACTTGTCCTACATTCATTCTAGATGGAACTCCTAGAGGGTTAAGAACTATATCTACAGGTGTGCCATCTTCTCTGTGAGGCATGTCCTCGACTGGTATAATTTGAGAAATCACACCTTTATTTCCATGTCGACCAGCCATTTTATCACCTGGCTGTAGTGTTCTTTTTACGGCTAAATAAACTTTTATTTTCTTTTGCACGCCCGGTCCCAAATCGTCAGGCATTGTGATTTTCTTTGTAACTTCTTCCAAATCTTGGTTAAACTTATTTTGCAGGTCATCAATATTATTCGCAAGATTAGCAAGGCTGATGTTTACTTTTTCAACTTTAGTTTGTAGTTTAAAAATATCTTCATTGCCAATTAAGTCAATTACAGAGTTGCTTAGTTTAGATCCTGCTTTGAGATCTAACACTGATTTAGCTAGAGTTTTATTTAATAACAACTTCCTAGCCCTTATGTAAACAGTGTCTTGATTTATTCTGAGTTCATCAACTAAATTTTTCTTAACTTCTTCTATTTGAGCCTCCTCTATCTCAATCGCCCTTTTATCCTTGTCTATTCCTTCTCTAGTGAAGACTCTTACATCAATAACAGTACCATCCATACCAGACGGAACCTTCAATGATGAATCTTTTACATCGGAAGCTTTTTCTCCAAAAATTGCTCTAAGCAGCTTCTCTTCGGGAGTTAATTGGGTCTCTCCTTTTGGAGTGACCTTACCAACAAGAATATCCCCAGATTTCACTTCAGCACCGACATAAACTATGCCTGATTCGTCAAGCTTATTTAAAAGGTTTTCACTTACGTTTGGAATATCTGAGGTAATTTCCTCTGATCCTAGCTTAGTGTCTCTTGCAACACACTCTAATTCTTCTATATGTATTGATGTAAATCGATCTTCTCTAACTACTTTCTCCGAAACCAGTATGGAATCTTCAAAGTTATATCCATTCCATGGCATGAAAGCAATCAGTAAGTTCTGGCCGAGCGCTAGCTCACCAAGATCTGTTGAAGGTCCATCTGCGATAGCATCACCAGCAACTACTTTATCACCTGGCTTGACTAATGGTCTTTGATTAACACAAGTGTTTTGATTAGTTCTTGTGTATTTAGTGAGTGGGTAGATATCTACTCCAGTGTCTGAGTCATCTCCAACGTGTTTTTCATCAACATTGACTATAATCCTTGACGCATCTACATAATCAACCTCACCATCCCTTCTGACTTTGACTGATGCACCAGAATCAACTGCTACAGTTTTTTCCATACCGGTTCCGACAAGAGGTTTATCAGGGATTAATAACGGCACTGCTTGTCTTTGCATATTTGAACCCATCAGAGCTCTATTGGCATCATCATGCTCAAGGAATGGTATCAGAGCGGCTGCGACCGATACTACCTGTCTAGGAGAAACATCCATAAGTTCAACTTTATCAGGAGAAGAGATAGTAAATTCGTTATTAAATCTGCAAGAAATTAAGTCACCCTGTATGTTTCCTCTTGAGTCAAGTGGAGTGTTAGCCTGCGCAATCATATATTTACTCTCTTCGATAGCAGATAACCATTTAATTTCATCCTTAACTTTATTTTTCAGCACAACTCTGTATGGTGTCTCAAGAAAGCCGTATGAATTTGTCCTAGAATAAGTAGCTAGGGAATTAATTAGACCAATGTTTGGTCCTTCTGGTGTTTCAATCGGGCATACTCTTCCATAATGCGTTGGGTGAACATCTCTGACTTCAAAGCCAGCTCTTTCTCTTGTTAGTCCCCCAGGTCCTAGTGCCGATATGCGCCTTTTATGCGTAATTTCTGCTAATGGATTATTTTGGTCCATAAATTGAGACAGCTGACTGGTTCCAAAAAACTCCTTCAGTGTTGCAGTAATTGGTTTTGAGTTTACGATATCTTTTGGTTGAAGTTTATCTGCGAGTTCCATTGTAGTCATTCTCTCTTTTACAGCTTTCTCAACTCTAACTAAACCAACTCTAAATACATTCTCAACCATCTCTCCTACACACTTTACACGTCTGTTTCCAAGATGATCTATGTCGTCGACAGAGTCCGAACCATTTCTAATATTAATTAAAGTCTTCAAGACATCCAGAATGTCATCGTTCGACAGAGTAGTTTCTCCCTCCATGTTTTCGCGGCCAACTCTGGAATTAAACTTCATTCTTCCGACGTCAGATAAATCATACCTATCACTTGACTGAAATAAATTTGTAAATAGCTGATTAGCAGCCTCTTCAGTTGGGGGTTCGCCAGGCCTCATCATTCTATATATCTCAATTAAAGCAGATTTTTGATCATAAGTTGGATCAATATCAAGAGTGTTACAAATAAAGGTACCTTTATCGAGATCATTCGTATGAAGAATTGTGAAGCTTGGAATGCCAAAGTCGTTTATTAAAGAGAGTAGATCTGAGTTTATTTCTTGGTTACAGTTCAAGATTTTGATAGCTACAGATTTATAATCAGCTAATTTTTCCTTCAATACTTTATCAATCTTTTGATTAATGTCACAAATAAGTTCTCCTGTTTCACTATCGACAATTTGCTCACCGATTACCATATCTACTTTTAGATCCTTACCTTTGACTTTTATTTGTATGTCATCAGCTATTCTTTTACCAAGAAGAAAGTCCTCTGGTACCTGAAAAATTTTCATTTTATTTTTTTTAGCTGCATCAATGTGTCTTGCAGTAATACATTTACCTTTACCAACAATAAGTTTTTTATTATGATATATGTCGAAAGAAGCAATACTTCCTTTGAGATCCTCTAAGCTTTGATCAATAAAGATTTTATTGTCTTTAATAGTTATTTTATTGAAGTCATAAAATTGTTGAATTATTTCTTGTGTAGAATATCCAAGCGCTCTTAGGATAATAGTCGAGGCAATTTTCCTCCTCCTGTCTATTCTTGCATAGATTGTGTCTTTTTGATCAAATTCAAAATCCAACCAAGAGCCTCTATATGGGATAACTCTAGCAGAGAATAATAATTTACCTGAAGAATGTGTCCTGCCGCGGTCATGGTCAAAAAATACTCCAGGTGATCTATGTAATTGAGAAACAACAACCCTCTCAGTTCCATTAACAATGAATGTTCCATACTTTGTCATGATAGGTAGTTCGCCAAGAAATACCTCTTCATTTTCAAAAATCTCTATCTTTTCAGAATTTTTTTCGTCGATGTTTGTATACAGTTTGAAATTGACTTTTATTGGTACCGAATATGTTTTGCTGCTTATTCTACATTCCTCTTCATTAAATTCAGGCTTGTCTAATTTGAAGCTAGCATACTCAAGCTTACAGTTATTTGAATAGTCAAATATCGGGAATACAGATTCAAATACTTTATGAAGTCCAGATTTTTTCAGATCAAATACGCCATCACAGACGCCAAGGAATTCATTATAGGAATTGATCTGCAAGTCTATTAAATTTGGTGCCTGTATAACATCACTTGTTTTACCAAAACTTTTACGAATACGTTTTTTTTCAGTATAGGAATACGTCATAGCCAAAAGATCCTTTTGGTTTCTACCAAATTAAGTTGCTCAAAATAAG
>MDSW01028646.1_pt1 | contig 55284 bp, 31 predicted proteins | sample 811171 | NCBI WGS metagenome assembly MDSW01 (sample SAMN05326641, study PRJNA326480) | marine metagenome | isolation source: seawater | place: Atlantic Ocean: North West | collected 2012
CCTCCTCCTCCCCCTCCCCTTCCTTCTTCGTCTCCCTCGTCTCCCTCGCCGCCGCCGCCGCCGCGAGGAACGGCGCGAGCGGCGCGGCGATGGTCCACACGTCGCGAGGCAACTTTTCAACCTCCGCCTTCCCCCTCGCGCCCCCCGCGGCGGTCCCGTGGATGAGCTCCGCGAGCCTCGGGTGTTCCCCCCTCTCGCTCGGCGCGCGCGCCGTCTCGTACTCGAACTCGACGAGGTACTCCGGCAGCGCGAGGTTTTTGTTCAGCGCGTACCACGCCGTCTGTTTCGCGTCGCTCGCGCGGCGCCGCGACACCGCGTCGAGGCCCGCGTACGCCCCCGCGCGAACGCGAGACGGCGCCGCTCGGGAGACGTTCGACGCCTCCCCCGCGGGCGCCTCTCGAACGTCTCCGACCGGTTTTTCTTTTTCCGGACGCAGCCTCTCGCGCGTGAACGACGCGAACGCGTCCCCCTCGACGCCGGACGTCTTCCCCAAGTACGCCTTCGCCACGAGCACCGTCCCCCGGGTCCACCGCGGCGCCCGCCGTCCCCGCGCTTTTTTCGCGCCCAAAAAAGATCCTTCCGTCGCCGCCTCCTCCGCCTCCTCCGCCGCGCGCTCGAGCCTGCGGTTATCCGCGAGGCTCAGCGAGTCGGTCAGCACCACGGCCTCGTCGCGCCCGAGCGCGGCGTACTCCGCGGGCGAGCGGAAGCCGTCCTCGAGGCACCGCCGGAGCTCCCCCGGGGGCGCCTCCGGGTCCTCCCCGAGGAAGAGGTACTCGAGGCGCGCGGCGTCCCGCGACGGAGGTCCCGAGCCCGGGGAACTCGCGGCAGTCGACGACGACGCCGCGCGAACGGCGCGGTCGAACGCGTCGCGGATGCGACGGTTACGCGCGCGCGCGACGCGGAGAACGCGGACGCCGGTGGGGCGCCCGCCGGGGAGCGCCGCGTCCAGGCGCCCGCGGTAATCGTTCGCGAAGAAACGCCCGCGAACGAGATCCGCGCACGACGCGCGCCACGCGTCCTCCGCCGCGCGCCCGTCCTCGAATCGAACGTTGCCTCCGGTCTCGAGCTCCACCGCGAGCTCGCGCGCCCTCGCGTTCGCGAGCGCGTGCACCGCGGACGCGCACGCCTCGAACGCCCTCGCGATCGCGGCGGACTCGAGCGTCAGCGCGGACGCGGCGGCGGCGAGGCGGCGGCGCCACTCGCGACGCGAAGACGGAGACGGAGCGGACGTCGACGCCGCCGGCTGTTCCGCTCCTCCGACCACATCCTCATCCGCGTCGAGACATCGCTCGATCGCCTTCTCGCGGCGGCGCGTCTCCGTCAGCGCCGTCTCCACCTCGGCGAGCATGGCGTCCCGCCCCGCCTCCGCGAGCTTGGCCGCGCCGGCGACGTCCCGCCTGAGCGTCTTGGCCCTGGCGCTGTAGTACAACTTCTTTTTCATGTACGTCGCCTCCGCCAAGGCTTTGGTCTCGTCCGCCACGGGGACGGTGTCCAACACCGCCAGGCACGGGATGGAGAAGAGCGCGAAGGTCTGGTAGTTACTCAGACCGACGATCGGGTTCGAGCCCCAGTGCGGGTCCCGGAGGTTGAGCTCCCTCAGCCGCGGCGCGCGGCCGAACGTCGTCAGCTCCTTGAACGACCCGACGCGGTTGTCCGCGACGTTGACGCTCTCCAGCGCGCGGTTCGGGAGCAAAGCCTCGGCGAAGCGCTCGAGGCGGTTCCGCGCGAGGTTCAGCTCGCGGAGCGCCGAGCACGAGGCGAGGCCCTCGACGACGGAGATCTGGTTATCGCACAGCCATAACGTGTGGAGGTTGGCGAGGCGCTCGAGGTTGGCGATCGCGCGGAGCTGGTTGCTGTACAAGTAGAGGCGCTCGAGGTGGATCAGCGCGTCGAGGCCCTCGATCGCGCGCACCTTGCACTCGACGACCCACAGCTGCCTCAGGTGCACGCACTGGTCGAGGCCCTCGATCGCGGTGAGGTTCTGCTGCATCACGCTGAGGCTGGTGAGGTTGACGAAGAGACGGAGCCCGTCCAAGCGCGGGTAGTTGAACATGAACATCTCGACGTGCTGCACGGCGTCGGGGCCTCGGCGCGCGAGGAGGTCCTCGGTCATGCCGTTCGCGTCGCACACCGCTCGCAGGGCTGCGGGTTCGAGCGAGGGGGTGGGGGGGAGAGTCCGGGTTCGCGCGCGCGAAGGAGACGAAGGGGCGGAAGGCGCGTCAGTCGTCGTCGTGCCGTAGCCGTTAAAAGCGACGAGTCAACGCGTCGTGGGGTGGCGAAAAATAGCATCCGCCCCGCGACGGGAGGGCGCGTCGACGCACCCGCGAGCTCGGACGAGGGCAGCGCCCGAATCGTCCGGCGACGCTCCGCCACCGCGGCGTCGTCCTCCTCATCTCCGACGCCTCCGCCGTCTTTCGGCATGGCGCCGCCGCGCCCGCCGCGAAGTGTGACGAACAACGACGGAGCGCCGCGAAGGAACACCGCTCGGGAATTTCCTGATGAAACACGACTGGCGACGCGACGTAGTTTCGAAAGTATTTGCCATTGGTATATTGACATAAGCAGTCGTTCCCGCCCCCGCGCGCCTCCTCACTCCTTCATCCCCAGCGCCTCCTTGATCTCCTCCTTCGTCGCCCTCGGCCGATCCGGCTCGATGCAGTGTCCGATTCGATCGTGCAGGCGAAACACCTCACTCACGAACCCCCTGGTGTCCCTCTTCTTGTACAGCCCCCTCAGCTCCAGCACGCCCCTCACGCCCGCCGTCGCCAACGGCAGGCGGTAGTGCGGCATGTCCGAGAACATGTGGTGCGCGACGTGGCAGTCGGTGATGTGGTGCGTCATCTCGTCCACCCCGAACCCGAACTCGCGGTCGATCGTCTCGAGCCCGCCCAGGACGTACTCCCACTCGCCTTCTTCGTACGTCTTGGTGTCCTCGTCGTGGTGCTGCAAGTACGTCACGGTGAAGAGCCACCAGCTGAAGCACAGGTACGGGGCGAGGTACTGCGCCGCCCACTGCGCGGGCCCGTCGCACGCCGCGAAGGACGCGGCCAAGAACCCCGCGCACGAGAGCGTGGAGATGAGACACTTGAGCCGCTCGTCCTTCGGCGCTCTGTCGAAGAGCCTCGAGCCGGGGAAGAAGTGCGATCCGTCCGTGGAGCTCCACTCGGGCTCCAGGAGGAGGTACCCGGGGAAGCCCAAAAAAGCGCCGATCCAGTGGTCCAGGGCGAGGAAGCGAACGATCGGGTTCGTCGCCTTGTACCGCTCGGGGGTCATCCACGGGTGGGACATGTCCCGCGTCTCGTGGTTGTGGAAGCGGTGGTGCTGCTTGTGCGAGTACGCCCACGGCCAGAACGGCACGAGGAGGGGCGCGTGCGTGACGTGGCCGACGACGGCGTTGACGAGCTTGGAGTCGCTGAAGCTGCCGTGCCCGCAGTCGTGCCCGATGACGAAGTTCATCCACATCACCGTGCCCGTGAGGGGAGCGTACAGGGGGAGAAGCCACGGATGGTCGACCACGAGGGGGCTCAGGACGCCGAAGCACGCCGCGAGGGCGGCGAGGTCCAGGGCGGCGTACTTGAGGGACTCGCCGAGGTCCGGCTCGAAGCACTCGGGAGGGATGGCCGCGCGGAGCTCGCGGAGGCTCGGGACCACGCCCACCTCCGTCGCGGGGGGGGCGAGCGGGGCGGTGACCGCGCCGGGAGGGGGGAGCACGGACGACGGGCGCGCCGCGGACGCGAGGCGTCGCCGCGTGGACGAAGAACCGCCTCCGGAAGGGCCGGCGCGGACCGCCGCGAACGGGCGCGAGCGAACGGACCCGCCGATCGACGTCGCGCGACTCTTGGGCGGCGTCCCGGTGAGGGAGAATCGGCCGGCCGGGGCGGACGCGGTCGCCATCGCGGCGCTCGCGGACATCGCGGTGAGAGAAGCGGCCGTGACGCGACGCGCGAGGTCTCGAGGAAGGCCCGGCGTCGCCCTCGCGACCGCGGGTGTGGCGTCCCCGCGTCGCGACGGACCGCGATTTATCCGAACACGTCGCCGCTTTTTCACGAACTGCACACGTCGCGGCGAACGCCGGCCTCACGAGCGACTGACAAGTGGCAGAATTGGCAGCGACGGATTGACAACCGCTGTTTCGGTGACGTCGTTTCGCGCGGGAGGCGTCCGCGGAAGGCACCGTCGCGGGCGCGCCTCGCATCTCCGCGCGCGCTCGAACGCCCTCTCACGCGCGCGCCCTCGCTTCGCCGAACGCGCGGGATCCCATGTCCGCCGTCGCCGGCCTCGCGCCGCGCGCCGCCGCGTTCGCAGCCGGCGACGCGCGCGTCTTCCCGCGTCGCGCGTCATGGCGCCGCGCCCCACTCGCGTCGTCCGAGAGAGGCGCTCGGCGCGCTTCCTCCTCCTCCCCCCGCGCCGCCGCGGGTGGTTCTGACAAGAGCCACGAGACGGACGTCGTCGTCATCGGCGCCGGCATCGGCGGTCTGTGCGCGGGCGCGCTGTGCGCCAAGTACGGCCTTCGCGTCACCGTCCTCGAGTCGCACGACATCGCGGGCGGCGCCGCGCACTCGTGGAAGCGCGACGGGTACACGTTCGAGTCCGGCCCGTCGCTGTACTCTGGCATGTCCCAGTGGCCGACGACGAACCCTTGCGGGCAGGTGCTCCACGCCCTGGACGAGCCCCTGCCGGTCATCAACTACAACACGTGGATGTGCCACCTCCCCGAGGGCTCCTTCCTCACCGAGGTGGGGAACGATCAGTTCTCGGAGGTGTTGGAGCGGTTCGTCCCGGACGTCGACGGCGTCAACGCCGCGGAGGAGTGGGCGCGGCTGAAGGAGCTGATGAAACCGCTCGCGAGCGCCTCCAGCGCGCTCCCGCCGAGCGCCGTTCGCACGGACCCGGCCGCTGCCATCACGCTCGCGCGGTTCGTCCCGGGGCTCCTCAGAGCCGCGCCCGCGCTGCCGCAGATCATGGCGCCGTATAGCAAGTTCCTCGACGCGAACGAGTTCAAGCACCCGTTCATTCGCAACTGGATGGAGGTCCTGTGCTTCCTGCTCAGCGGCGCGCCCGCGAGCGGAACGCTCGCGGCGGAGATCGGGTACATGTTCGACGACTGGTACCGCCCGAACAGCACGCTGGAGTTCCCCGTGGGCGGGAGCGAGGCGATCGTGGACGGCCTCGTGCGCGGGCTCGAGAAGAACGGCGGGCGGCTGGAGCTGCGGTCGCACGTCGAGGACATCCTCGTGGAGGGCGGCCGCGCCGTCGGCGTGACCCTCCGCGGCGGGGCGAGGATCGACGCGAGGAAGGCGGTCGTGAGCAACGCCACGGTGTGGGACACGCTCAAGATCCTGCCCGACGGCGCGATGCCCGAGGAGTGGGTGAAGGAGGTGGAGGAGACGGAGATGTGCGCGTCGTTCATGCACCTGCACTTGGGAATCGACGCGACGGGGCTCCCGGACGACCTCGAGATCCACCACATCTACGTCGAGGACTGGGACCGAGGCGTGACCGCGGAGCAGAACATGGTGCTCGTGTCCATCGCTTCGGTCCTGGACCCGAGCCTCGCGCCGGAGGGGAAGCACGTGATCCACGCGTACACCCCCGGGAACGAGCCGCTGGACCTGTGGCAAGGGCTCGACAGGACCTCGGAGGAATACAAGGCTCTGAAGAAAGAACGCGCGGAGGTGCTGTGGCGGGCGGTGGAGAAGGCGATCCCGGACGTGCGGTCGAGGGTGGAGATCGAGATGGTGGGCACGCCGCTGACGCAGCAGAGGTTCCAGCGGCGGCACAAGGGGACGTACGGCGGCACGGGTTGGATCACCCCGGACGCGGACTCGGTGCCGATCACGACGGCGTCCACGCCGCTCGACGGCCTCCTCGTCGTCGGCGACTCGAACTTCCCAGGCCCGGGCGTGCCCTCCGTCGCCGCGCACGGGTGGTCCGCCGCGCACGAGCTCGTGCCCTTCTGGAAACAGTGCGAGATGCTCGACAAGGTGTGCCCGTGAGCAGCGAGAGACGCGCGAGGCGAGAGACGGGAATACGCATCGCGGCGAAGAGAAGCGCGTCGCCGCGTCGCCGCTCGTTTTTTTATTGTCGTTCATCAGAATATCACAACACTCGAGAGCGCACTCCGCGCTTGTTTTTCGTCGGGCGTCGCGTCGGCGGCGAAGGGCGACCGACGACGCGAACCGCGCCCTCGGCTCGCCCGGGCGCGGTCTCAACACAGCGAAGGGGGCAGGACGACGTCGGCGGAGAGGAGCGGGCGGACGAACTCGCAGAAGAAGTTGAGGGTCACGCTCGAGCCTGCGTCGGGAGAGAGGGAGCGCGTCAGCGCGACGGCGACTCGGGCTCGAATAAACGACGGCGGACGCACTCAGCGTCGTGCTGCGGACGATTCCGACCGGGTCGACCGCGACGGCGACCTCCTGCGTCGCGCGCAGGCCGCGTCGCGGCGCCGCGGCGGCGTCTCGAGCGAGGAGGAGAGCGAGGAGAACGAGGAGCAGGCACGAGAGCGCGCGCATCGTCGTCGCGGCGTCGCGGCGTCGATCGGTGTGACCTCGCGCGCCGCGACGAGCCGAGGCGCGAAGTGCTCCGCGTCTCGCGCCTTCGTCCGAGGTCCCGACCCTCGTGAGGTTCGCGCAGAGATCGTCTGCTGCTTGTACGCGACGGAGAGACGACGCGCATTTCACTCGTACTACCAGTAGACTAGAGCTAGCTATAGGAGTACAACTCCGGCCGACGCGTAGTGGACGACCGGTACTTGAGGCGGCGCGAAAAAGAATCTGGCGGTTGTGGTGTTCACAAAAAAGTCTCCTTCACGCGAGCGCCGAGTTCACGACGCTGGCGTGCGCCTTGAGCGCGACGAGCGCCATGTCGACCCGCGTCCTCTCCCTCGCGTCATCTATCCACCCCGCACACGCGCGCTCCGCCGCGGTCCCTCGCGTCCCTCTCTCGAGCGCATCCGCGGCGCCCGCGAGGTCGCCCAGCGCAGCCTTCTCCGCCGCCGCCGCCACCGCCGACTCCACCCCGCGCGCCGCCTCCGCGTCGTCGCCCCGACCCGCCCCCTCGGGGACGAAGCCCCCGCCTCGCGTCCGCTTCCCCTCGGCGACGCGGATCATCGCCGCGGCGTGCGACGCGATGTACGTCAGCACGCCCCCTTTCGCCTCCGCGGGAACCAACGCGAGCGCCCTCGCCGCGCGCGCGACGTCCTCCAGCCGGTCCGTCAGCGCCGACGTCGTCGGGACCCCCGACGTCGTCCGCTCCGCGTTCGCGAGCGCCGCGCAGCCGAGCACCGCGTCCACGAGCGCGTCCCCTTTCGGCGCCGTGGCGACGCGCACGAGCCGCGCTTCGCGCGCGAACGGCGCGCCTCTCGACGCCGCGTCGTCGAGGCCGAACGTCGCGAGCGCCAGCCGGTTCGACGCGTGCGACGCCTCGAGCGCCGCGGAGTTGACGTCCAACGCTTGCTTCAGACCGTTGAGCCTCGCGCGCACCTCGTCGAGCTGGCCGTGGCGGTCGACGCGCTCCGCGATGAGGCACTCCGCGGCCGCGCGCTTGAGCGCCTCCGCCTGGTCCGCGAGAAGTTTGTCCGAGGTCTCCTTCGCCTCGCGCGCCGCCGCCGCCGCGTCGCGCTCGGCGTCGAGGCCCGCGCGCTCCAACGCCGCCGCCAGAGCGCCGATGCGCCGCTCCGAAGAGGCGATCTCGCCAGCCAGGGCGTCGATATCCGACGCGGCTTTGGACGCGGCGTCGGCGTGCGAGGCGGTGAGCCTCGCCTCCAGGTCCGCGAGCGCGCTCGCGTGGACCTTCTCGCGCTTGGAGAGTTCCTCCGCGAAAGCCTTCGCGTCCTCGGACGCCTGGTACACCATCGCCTTATACGTCGCCGACCACGTCTTGTTCTCCTGCGAGGGGTGGGAATCAGGGCCGCGTGGGCGCGGGCGTGAGGTGGTGAAGGTGGTGTCGTCGCGTGACGAGGGGGTCGTCGACGCGTCGCGACCGGTCTCGGCGGGAAAAAAGGAGCGAGAGGCGGGAGACGCGCGTAAAAATGTCGTCCGGCGTTTTCGGCGAGGCGGGCGAAGGACCCATTCCGCGCGACACGGCCGGCGGTACGAAGCCGCGCCATAAATTGAGCAACGGGCGCGACCCCGCGAGCGGTTCGTCTTGCTGCGTGAAAAGACCGGTCGCGGCACGGAAGAAGCCGCGGCAGCTGAGTGTAGCAGCGAGAGCGGAGCGAGAAGGAAAAAAGGCTGGCGATTCGTGTCGGGCCGACGCGCACCTCCACCGCGCCCTCGAACGCCCTCGTGACGAGCGCGCTGGGCGACAGCGCGTCGACGACGTCCACGCGAACGCTCGGGTCGCCGCGCGCCGCGAGCGCCCTCGCGCGCGCCGCGCCCGCGGGACCGGACATGTCCGCCGAGCCCGGCTCCGGTCGCGCGCTCGCGCGCTTCGCCATCCGCGCGGGGCCCTCCGCCGCCTTCGCCGCGTCGGCGGCGGCGAGGATGGCGTCCGCGGCGGAACGGAACACCTCCGCGTCGTCGCCGTTCGCCGTCGGCGCCTCCTTCGCCGGCGCGGAGTCCTTCCGGTCCTTCTTCCCGAGCAACACCCTCGCCGCCGCTCGTCCGGCGGCGGGGAGCGGCTTCTTCGCGTCGGCGCTCGAGCTCGTCGATCGCGGAGGGGAGGCCGAGGCGTCCCCCGCGGGGCGATCGGCGGAGGCGTTCGCGAGATCGCCGGGGGAGGGGGCCGCGGCGCGCTCCTCGCGGGTGAAGTAATACGTCGCGAGGCCCACGCCCGCGGCGAAGGCCGCCGGGACGAGCGCGGACGAGCGCGCCCCGCGCGTCGCCTCCGCGGGCGCGGTCGCTGACGTCGAGGCGGGAGGCACGGGAGGCGGAGGCGGGGGAGGCGGGGGCGGGGGCGGCGGAGGCGGGGGCGGAGGCGGCGGCGCATCCGCCTTCGGCGGCGGCGCGGGCCCGGACGAGGGCCTCGCGCTGTGTAAGTACGGCGGAGGTACCTCCTTTCGCGCGCCCCTGCCGCCCGAGGCGTACGCGCGGAGCGTCGGGCGATCGGTCGCTAACATCCCGCGAGGGTTTGCCGCGCCGCGATCAACCGCGACCTCGCGCGCCCGCGAGACGGCCGCGCGCCCGCGGCGCGCGAGGTGTCGCGCGAACATCGCGAGCACCTTCGAACGGCGACCGCGCGCGGACACCGCGGGGTCGCGCCCCGGGGAGTTGCTCGAGAGCGCGCACGAGGGATCGTGCTCTTTGCTCGTCGCCAACCGAGCCGACCGAGCCAACTGCTGTGTCGCAGACTGAATGGCCAGCATCGTCTGACGCGAGTCCTTCGCTCCACGGCGTTCGCAGTCAGGAAGTTTGAAAACTTGTTCGACAGGTTGCGGGCCTCGGCGTCTCTCCGCTTCCCGATCGCTCGCGCCGCGGCGTTTCGACGAGGCGACCGGAGACGCGACGCGCGCGCGGGACGCGTCGCCTCGCGTCGATATCGCGCGCGCGAGATGCCCCTGCGGCTCGCGCGCGTGTCGTCGCGCGCTTCGCGCCCGCGCCTGTCCGTCGCCGTCCGGGACGCGTTCGGGGCGTCCGACGCGTCGCCGACGGAAACGAAACGCTCCCCGTCGGACCTCGCCGACGCGCGGTCCCCCGATCGCGCAGACCCGGGCGCGGTCGACATGTGCGTTCGCGGATTCCGCCCGCGCCCATCCGTCTGTGTCGCCGTCGTCGTCGCCGCCCCGGACGCCGCCGACGCGAGGCGTGCCGCCGTGGAGTCTCCTCCGATCGGCGCCTCCGCGCCCAGGTCCCCGTCCCCGCCGCCCCCGCCGCCGCCCCCGCCGCCCTCCTCGCCTTCCGTCGACGCGGGAGATCTCATGAGTCTGGTCGCCGTCTCGCGAGAGGCGCGGATCCGTCACGCCGAATGTATCGTCGAGGCGGCGCTGCGGAGGACGACGGAGAGCGAAAGCGGCGGACGACGCGGAGGATCCGCCGTCGCGTGCTTCCTCGGCGGCGACGCCGCGGATGACCTCGAGCCGTGTTTCGCGCCGAGACCCAGTCGATTCCAACCCGCGTGCGTCGACGACGCGGTCGTGATGGGGGACGGCGACGAAGAGAACACGCGGGAGGAGGAGGACATACACAGGCTCGCGGCGCGAGGAGAGCGGAGGGAGAGCGACGGGTCGTCGAGATGATGGCCGTGTTTTCACGACACACGCGGGGCGGAAAAATTTCCCAGTCCGCGCCTCGGCGTGCGCGCGCGCGCGCGGCCTGGTTCGACCAGCTGGATCTCGGCTTGGCGAGACCGCGAGACGGGGGACCTTTTACGTTTCCACCTCGCCGCCGTCCGCGCTTTCTTTCGACGCCTCGTTTCTTGTTACAACTGTATCATATATCCTCATCCTCCCTATGAGCGAAATCTCCTCGAGGGGGTCTCTCGCGGTGGTACAACGCGAGCGCGCGAGCCTGGCTCGGCGTCCGGTCCGCTCGGCACGGCTCGAGATCTCGAGACGAGATCTCGAGAGCGTCCGTAAAAAAGTCTTCTCAAAACACGTCCGGGGGTCTTCGCTCGCCGAACAAACCCGGGCTGGACGCCGCCCCCCCGAGCGCCTCCTTGAGGTGTAACCCCAGGGAGTAGTTCTGTCTCTCCGAAGCCTGCAACTGCTCCTGGTACTGCGCGCACGCCCGCTGCAGGGCGACGATCTGCTCCTCCGCGCGCGCGTGCTCCTGATGCCTCGCATTTTGGATCGCCACCGCGCGTTTCAAGATGAGATTCTCCCGCGCCAGCCCCGCGGCGCGCTGCTCCGCCGCGTCCCCCCCCCCAGCCCCGGCCCCTCGCGCCTCCGCCCCAGCGACGGCACTTCGAACCGCCGCCTCGAAGGCCTGCAGCACGCGCGTCGCGCGCTCGTGCGCGTCTGAAACGTCCGAGGAGGCGGACATCTCCTGCACGAGCGCGGCGACCCACTCGCGCGAGAGCACCGCGGGCGCCGCCGACTCCAGCGACGCCGCCGCCGCCGCGTCGGACGCGGCCGCGCGCGCGTTCGCCTCCGCGGTCTCCACCGAGGAAGATGCACCCGAGGTGTTGGTCTTCGCGGGATCCTCGCCCGCGTCGCGACCGGACGCGCCCGCGGGGGGTTCGTCGGCGTCCGAGGGGGACGCCTCGGCGGCGGCGGCGTCGCCCTCCTCCGCCTTGCGAGATCTCGCCGCCTGGAGGTCGAGCTTCAGGCTCGTCAGCTGGCGTATGGCGTCGTCGATGTCACCGCACTTCTCCAGGATGTGGGATACGTCCTGAGGGGGGGGGGAGGCGGTCGCGGCGCGAAAGGTCAGAGGTGCGATCGCGGAAAACGGGGTGGGAGGACGAGCGCGCGGGGCGCGGAAAATTAGGTTTCAAAGATCCCGCGCGGGGACGGGGCGAATCTCGCGCGGTCGCACCTTCTCCATCTCGGGCGGGAACTGGTCGATGAAGCGCGCGAGCTCCTCCGCCTGGCGAACGTCGATGGAAAATCCGCGAAGGTGCAGGAGCCGCCTCGCGAACCCGTGGCCGGTCCTGTGTCGCTTGAACCACGTCCCTTGGACGCCGCTCGAGCCGTGCCGGCGCTTGCGGCTCTCGTTGGGGCTGAGCGGACTGAGGACGGCGGGAGCCGTCAGGCAAACGTCAGCCATGCAAACGTTCCGCGCGGACTCGAAGAGCGCGCGAGCACGTCGGGCGACGGTCGTGCGATAGATTCGACGCCGAGCGAACGCGCAGGGTGAGGATGCGTTCGCGCGCGTGCCGCGCAATGCGCGGACGGCCGCGGGGGGGGCGATAAGAAAAACGGGGCGATTTTCTGAGGCCAGGGTGGAATCGACACAAAAATCGCCGCGTCGAGGCAACGGTCCGAGTCATCAAGCAACTGTCCGTCCGCGGCGCCACGGCGACGCGAGACTGTCGCGTGTTGCATACATCAGTCGCGAGGCATCGCGAGTGCTCGACGCGCGGCTGATGCATTATGAACACCGTGACTGTTGACAACCACCACGAAACAGTCGCGCGTCGCCGTCTTCTCTTCCTCGCGAGTCTTCGTCCGCGGCGCCCTTTGGCCTGGGTCTCTGGTTGTCTCCCCTTTCGAGGTCTTTTTTTTTCTCGTCGCGTCTCTCCGCGTGCGTCTCACGACGGAACGTGCCGGTCTGTTTTCATCCCGTGTCCCTCACCGCGGCGAGCCCAGGAGCTTGTTGACGACCGTGGGCGTGGCGAACTCGGGGGTTGCCGTTGCCGTTGCAGAGGCGATCGCGGTGGCGGATCTGAGCGCCACGCGCGCAGCCGACCGTGGGAGCCGCGGGGAAGGCGAGGCGGGTGCTGGGGCCGAAACGGCGGGTGCTGGAGAAACGGGGGTGGCGTGAGCCCGCGGGGGCGTGGCGTGCGGGCTCACGGAGCCACGCGCGGTGGCGCGCACGCTGAAGGCCTCGCCCTCCTTGGCGTCATCGCTGGCCTCGCCCTCGACGCGCGCCACGACCACGTCCGCGGCGTCAAGCTTGAGGGGGGGCCTCTCCTGAGGTGGGGCAGTCTCGTAGTCGAAGCTCACTCGCCCGCTCTTCTTCGGCCGGTCCTGCTTCGAGCGCGAGGGGAGCTCGAGCTTCGTCCGCTTGAGCTGACGCCGCGAATCCGCGGTGTCGTGCTTCGGGTTATCCGCTCGCGCTTTCTTTGTGCGCGCCATGGCGGCGACGCGAAGTGGCCGCGCGGTTGTCCAGGCGGGGAAAGTCGTAGCTTTTTTACAGCTCGCCGACCCGATCAACAGGTAGATTTCAGGTTGCTCGTCCCGGCTCGTCCCCCGGTACTGTACTGACCAAGCGTACACAGTCGTCATTTTGATGTGTCAAGTTCCGCACGTACGTTTTGGAGTCAGATTCCTTCCGGGGTCGCGGGTGACGATTCGCCGCGTCTGGAGACCGCTCGATTCCTCGTCCGTTTCGAGCTCGACCCCGATTCGTTGAATACAATGCTCGCGCCGGTTCATCGTCCGCTCGTACGATACGCGCTCGTGGACACGCGCCGCCAAAGTTGCGCTCAGGATGCCCCCCCCCCCGTCGCTCACGTCGCCGACGCGAGAGCTTCGCGACGCGACGCGTTTCGCGCCCCGTCAGTCCTCGGCGGCTTTGTACGACACCAACCCCTCAACCTTGTGCACGGAGGTGGAGAAGGACCTGAGCTTGACCTGTTCGGCGTTGCTCGCGATGTACCTCGCGTCGCTCTCCTCCCACTCCCCCGGCACGTCGCTCTCCGCATTGGTGTACACGAGGAGGTCGAACGTGCACGCCTCCTCGAGCAGAGGGAGGAAGGTGACCGAGGCGGTGATCTGGCGGATGATGGCGGAGATCTCCTGCGAAATCTCCTTCGCGGGCTTCTCCTTCGTCGCGGTACCGTCCTCGTCCACCGCCTCCTCCTGCTCGATGTCGAACACCCACCGCTCCAGCACCTCTTTGCTCCCAACCGCCGTGATCACCAGAACGAGCTTCTGGAGCATCTTGCTCATCATCCAGTCGTTGATCTGCTGCAGGACGTTCACGAGGTACGCCTTGAGGCTCTCGTCCGTGGTGACGAGCATCCCGAGACCGTACTTTTGCTTGCGCTCGAACGTCTCGGGGGGGTAGATACCGCGCTGGTACAGAATGCTGTTCACCGCGTACCCGAAGAACTCGGTGACGATCGCGGTCGAGCCCTTCAGCGTGATGTTGTTTTTCGTCGCCTGCGCGGTCGCCATGGCGAAGGCGGGTTGGAGGGGGGGGGAACAGGAAGACCGAGGCTAAAGCGCGGAGGCGCGAGGCGAGGCGCGCGGGGTAACCGCGGGGTCCCGGAGCGTTCGCGAACCGGTGAGGACGCGCGGCGCTTCGGTGTGAACGACGGTCCTCGCGGTCTGTTGCGAACGGGCGGGGGGGGGGGGAACGAGTGCCGATTTTTGTTACTTTCGAAAGTAGTACCGTACGTGTCAGTCGGCCGCGCGGAATCGCGTTCAACGCTCGGCAGGTAAATTTAACTTTGATGAGAAGTAATACTGTGATTCCCACTCGTCAGTCGACGTATTCGGTTCCCTGCGCCTCGACCGTCCACGCGTCCATCTCCTTCATCCACGCCTCGTGCGTCATCGTCTCGAGCTCTCCCTGCGAGCGCATGGGCGGCGCGAACGCCCCCCCCCTCACGAGTTTCCGGAGCAGGTGCAGCCCCGCCCTCGGTCGAAACTGCGGCACCATGTGCCCGCTCCCGTGCACGGTCACGAACGCGAGCCCGTTCGCGTAGTCCGTGACGTGCCCTCCGAACTGCGGCCCCGCGGGGACGACCGCGAGCGACGGTCCGAACAAGAGGGGCTTCTCGTCGAGCAGCGCGAGGGGGACCCCCGTGGCGTTGACGAAGTACGGCCGCTGCGCGCCGCCGTCGAGTTTCGGAAATCCGACGGCTTCGACCGCCGCCCTGGTGCCCTCGTACGACACGCACGGGTCCGTGTCGCCGTTGAACACGATCGTCCGTCTCAGCCTCGGCGCTAAGTACCGGTAAAAGTCCACCATCGAGGGCGTCCCGGGCGGCGCCGCGTCGTTGCACGCCCCCCACTGGGACTCGTAGCTCCAGTCGTCGCTCGGGCCCGGCCAGACGTCCGCGGGGGCGTCCTCCACGTGAAGCGCCGCGCGCACGTCGGCTCGAGCCATCCACGTGGACATGTCGAAGTCCAGCGTCCCGGGGACGTCGTCGCGGACGACCGCGGAGGGGCCGTACAGGCTCAGGTCGTTGAGCCACGCGTGACGCCACTCCTGCGAGAACGCGTCGGAGGTGGCGAGGAGAAACCGACGCCGCGCCGCGACGCACTCGGGCGTCGGGTCCGGGAGCGTCGAACCGCGGTAACGCTTCGCGGCGGCCGCGGCGGACCCCTCCGCCGCCTCGCGCGCGGCGTCTTCCTCCTCGCGCCACCCCGAAGGCCATCTCGAGTCTCGCGTCCACCGCCCGCGGCTTTTCGCGCTGGGGTGCCTGACGCCGCACTCGTTCCACAGGAGGTCGAAATCCGCCTCCGCGACGAAGCCGTGCTTGTGCCCGTACCAGAGCATGTCCATGGAGTCTCGTTGGAAATCGTTATCCGTGCACGGGTCCCCCGCGGCGAGACCCGCGAGAGGGATCGGGAACCCGCCGGCGTCGTTGTGGTCCAGGATGGCGCGCGACAGCGTCGGGACGTAGACACCCGCGTAACTCTCGCCCGTGACGTAAAACGGGTTCGCCGCCAACGACGGAAACTTGTTTTGGAAAAAATCCACCAGGCCCGCGAGCGCCGCCGCCGCGGTGGAGTTGTCCGTGTTCGCGCACGCGCCGCCGCCGAGCTGCGCCTCGCAGTACGAATATCCAACCCCCGCGGGGCTCTCCAGGGCAAACACGTTCGCCTCGAGCGTCCACGACCACGGGTTGCGCATCAGGCCGCCGGTGCGGTTGACGAGGAGGGGGCCCACCTCCTGAAGCCAGCCCAAGATCGAGCTGCTCCCGGGGCCGCCGTTGAGCCACAGAACCGTCGGTTTCGTCGCCCAGTCGCTGGCGTCCGCGCGCGCGAACCAGTAGTGGAGCTTCGTCCCGGGCTCCGCCGCGGACGCGTCCAAGAATCCGGAGTACTGCGGCGTGGGGGGCGGACCGTACCCGGGAAGGTGCGTCACGAGATCCGCCTCGGGGCCCAGGGGAGGATCGAGCTCTGACGCGCGCGACGCAAACGACGTCAAGGACGCGGTGCCTCGGAGCGGACGCGCGTCCCGCGCGGCCGCGGAGCCCAAGAACACCAGGAGCGACGCGAGCGAGAGAAGCATCGCGGGGTGGAGAGAAAGGGCGACGGCGCGCGCGAAGGTCTCGGAGGTCGCGCGAAAAGGCGCCGGTTAGGGGACGACGTTGGCTCGCGGCGCGCGTCCAGCTTTTAAATTCAATCTCTCCAGGTTGAGACCCGTGCAGGGTCCGCCGCGATCGCCACACCACCACATGGGCGGCGACGGCTCGAAGGAACAGGAGCCTCCTACGCCACCTCCCGTCGAAGAAGCGCCCGCCCGCGCCGCGAACGCGCCCGAACCCGCGCGAGAGCGATCTCCGGCCAAGATGTCCGAGCCCACCGCCCCCCCCGAGGGGAAGGAGTACCCCGAGTTCCCCGGGGAGAAACTCAGCAAGAGGTGCGCGACGCGACGACCTACCCGAAGCACCGCCGCGCCGAGGCGTCGACGAGCTCGCGACGAGACCCCGACCGCAGACGCGATCGCGCCGAGCCCGGACAATACTCACCTCCCGAACGCGCGAGCGAGGTCGCGGACGAGCGCCCGGGGACGGATCGTCGACGGACGGAGCCCGGAGCGATGGCGCCGCCGCCAACGCGTGCACGAACGCGCGCGCGTTTCTTTTCGCGATCGCCGAGCGCGAAGCCTGATAGTGTCCCATGTCTGAGCCCTTTCTCCCCCGTCTCTTTCGTCGCAGCGAGTACAAGAAGAGGATCAAGGCGGCGGCGAACGCCAAGGCCAAGGCTGAGAAGGAGGCAGAGAAGGCTGCGAAGGCTGCGGCCGAGCCGAAGAAGGAGGCGGCGAAGAAGTCCGAGGAGGAGGAGGAGGGCGAGCTCGACGCGACGCAGTACACGGCGAACCGCATCAACAAGATCCTGGCGCGCAAGGAGAAGGGCGAGCACCCATACCCGCACAAGTTCCACGTGGACACGTCCCTCCCCGATTTCCTCGCGAAGTTCGCGGACGTGCCCGACGGCGAGGTGAAGGAGGACGTCGTCGTCGCAGTCGCCGGCCGCCTCATGAGCAAGCGCGCGTCGGGCACGAAGCTCTTCTTCTACGACCTCCGCGGCGACGGCGTGAAGGTCCAGGTCATGGCGGACGCGAGGAACGCGACGGATTACGAGTTCGAGAAGATCAACCAGGCCACGCGCCGAGGTGACATCGTTGGTATCCGCGGCCACCCCGGGAAGTCCAAGCGCGGCGAGCTCAGCATCTTCCCGAAACACCTCGAGGTGCTCACGCCGTGCTTGCACATGCTCCCCGGCTTCTCCGGATTGAAGGACCAGGAGACGCGCTACCGCAAGCGCTTCTTGGATCTGATCATGAACCCCGAGGTGAGGGACATCTTCATCACGCGCTCGAACATCATCCGTTCGATTCGCAAGTACCTGGACGACCAGGACTTCATCGAGGTGGAGACGCCGATGATGAACATGATCGCAGGCGGCGCCACGGCGAAGCCGTTCATCACCCACCACAACGACCTCGACATGACGCTATACATGCGCATCGCCCCCGAGCTGTTCCTGAAGGAGCTCGTCGTCGGCGGGATGGACCGCGTGTACGAGATTGGCCGGCAGTTCAGGAACGAGGGCATCGATCTGACGCACAACCCCGAGTTCACGACGTGCGAGTTCTACATGGCCTACGCTGACTACGAGGACATCATGCGGATGACGGAGGAGCTCGTCTCGGGGATGGTTCTGAAGCTCAAGGGATCGTACAAGGTGATGTACCACGCCAACGGGCCGGACGAGCCGCCGGTGGAGATCGACTTCACCCCGCCGTTCAAGCGGTTCAGCATGGTGGCAGACCTCGAGAAGACGCTGAACATCAAGATCCCGATGCCGCTCGAGTCGGACGAGGCGAACAAGTTCCTCAAGGACACCTGCGACCGCCTCGGGTCGGAGTGCTCGCCCCCGCACACGACCGCGCGGCTCCTGGACACTCTCGTCGGGGACTACCTCGAGTCCCAGTGCTTGAACCCCGGGTTCATCATGGACCACCCCAAAATCATGAGCCCCTTGGCGAAGTACCACCGGGCGCTTCCGGACATGACGGAACGCTTCGAGCTCTTCGTGAACAAGCGCGAGCTCTGCAACGCGTACACCGAGCTGAACGACCCGATCGTGCAGCGAGAGCGCTTCGCCGATCAGGCCAAGCAGAAGGACGCGGGCGACGACGAGGCGCAGGTGATCGACGAGACGTTCTGCGAGGCGCTCGAGTACGGGTTGCCCCCGACGGGCGGCTGGGGGCTCGGCGTCGATCGCCTCACGATGCTGCTGACGGACACCGCGAACATCAAGGAGGTGCTCCTGTTCCCAGCGATGAAACCGGACGACCAGGCATCGCAGGCGCAGGCGCCCGCGGCGACGCCCGCGGAGGTGCGTCCCTGAAACGAAACGAAACGAAACGAAACGAAATAAACACCTCTTTGTTTCTCTCCTCGTCGGACGCTCGCTCCCTCCCTCTCCCTCCTCTCTCGCGACTGACGCCCCGCTTCACATCCGTCGATCCCTCTCAGAAGCCTCGCGAGGCGCCGAAGGAGGAGAAGAAGAAGAAGGAGAAGGCGCCCGAGCCCGAGCGCAAGCCTCTGCAGCACGACGAGCCCACGAGCGACGAGTGGGCCGCCGGAGGTCTGGGTCGCCCGGCGGGCGCCTTGGAGACCAAGGACTGGGGCGACACCATCTTCACCAAGCCGCAGTAATCGGACGAGAATCAGCGAGGGTCGGAGGCGAACGCGAGCGCGAGAAAGAGGACGGGGTCTCGTCGTCGATGGCGATGCGTCGATTCGGTTTTCACGCGGTCGTCGTCTCGCCTCCTCTCGAGCCGCTATAGTAGTCTCCCTCCCGCGCCCTCGCGTGGAAAAAATGCCCCCCCGCGGGCGGCGTCGCGGCGCTCCGTTTCGCGCGGAAACGGACACACCCCGACGGCGCCCGCGACGCGTCGTTTCACCAGTCACGCATCACGTTTCGTTTTTGTTTACTTCTCGGCCTCCGCGTCGTTCTCCGCCTTGATGTCGTCGATGGTCTCGACCTCGCTGAGCGCGCCGAGGTCGCCGAACTTGTCGCCAAACTTGGACACGCGCCCCGCGTTGGTCATGATGGCGGTGGACTTGCCGAGGAAGAAGGGGTGGTTGCCGCTCCAGATGTCAACCACGTACTCCGCCTGAGTGCCACCCACGGTCATCACCTCCTCGCCGTTGCAGTACACCTGGGAGGAGGGAAGCGAGAGGGGAAACGAACGGGCGGGGGCGCGAGGTGAGAATCGCGCCGGTTGAGGTTTTAGGGTTTCCCCGGATTTCGCGGACGAGGGAGGAAACGATGCGGTGCGCGAGCGAACGCCGGGGCCGCGCGGGTCGGAGAGCGCCGCGGAGGAAGGGAGCCGCGAGCGCGCACCTTGGCCTCCTCGAACCACTCGGGCTGCTTGTCCTTCTGCAGCATGCACACCACACCGCCGTTGGTGACCTGATTCGGAAGAGAGAGGCAGAGACGGGGTTGGGAGAGGTGGTGAGCGCGACCGTCGGGTGCGGTGATTGCGCTCAGCGACCGGCGCGAGCGTTCGGCACGCGCGCGCGCGCGGGCGCGGAGGCGAGCGTCGGCGGGACAGCGCGAGCGTTCGCGCGCGCGAGACGCGCTTGCGCCGGAGTTTGCCCCCGTCGCGACGCCGTCGGACGCGCGGGGGGCGGACGCTCGCGCGGACCACGCCGCGGCGTCGCCGGTGCGCGCGCGCTTCGCGCATGCGGACCCCCTATCCGAAAGCCACGTCGCGCGCACGTCGCGTTGCCGGAAGACGTACCTTGCTCACCCGGGACCCCGCGAAGCGACCGTGACGGGCGGCCGCGACCTTGGGCGCCAAGCAGAAGTTGGCGATGGAAGCCATCTTACGCGTGCGTGTGTGTCGAGCGTGTCGAAGCGACGCGCGTGCGGGGAATGACCGGCGCGGGAGCGCCGAGGCTGGACTGGCGCGACGGAGAGGAAGCGTGAGGATCACTTTCAAAGGCATCCGGGTCTCGATCGGTTTCATCGACTCGCGCGCTGTCGATCGTTCACGATTTCCCCGATTGAACGTTCCGATCAAACCCGCCGGCTCGGGTTCGCGACCCGATCGTCCGATACCCGGTTCCGACTCAGGGTCTCCGCGTCGCCCTCGTCACCCTTCGCACGAGCTCCCCCGCGACGACGCACGCGACCGCGCGCCTCGCGCGCTCCAACGCCGTCCGAACGACGCTCGCGACCCCTCGCGTCGCGTCACCCTCCTTCCCTCCGTCCGACCGAGCGAACGCAGCCTCGTCCCCCCCTCCCTCTCCGGCGCCTCGCGCGCCTTCGTCGCCGCCTCGCGCCTCGACCCCCCCCCGCTCCTGCGGGTACCCCTGCGCGTCCAGATACGCCAGCACGCGCTCGTCCACGCCTCCGGCGTACCTGTCCCAGAACTCTCTGTCCGCGCTGAGCCACTCGGGCATCGGCCTGCGGTTTCGCCTGGGCACGGGGTGCGTCCTCGGCGTCGCCACGCGGTTCACATCCTCCGAGCGCGCCTCGTCGCCGTCGCGGACCAAGACGCCGATCTGGAAGTCGTGGAGCTGCGTCCACGCCGTGGGGCTGTGGATGGCCACGAACTCGTCCGTGCAGTCCTCGCCCAGGTTTCGCGTGATGGCGAGCGCGGTGCTCACCTGCCCGGCGTTGTGGAAGCCCGGGTGCGTGATGGCGAACGTCGTGATGTCGAAGACGCGCTCGTGGACCACGATCCACCCGTCCTTCAGGCTCTTGTGCCGCGCCACCTCCTCCAGCGTGAACTTGGGCCAGTACGCGCGCTCCGCGTCGCACGGCCCGCCCGTGCGCCGCCGGGCCCTCTTCGGCACCGCGTCGTGGTCGTACGCGGACATCTGCGCCGGTCACGGATCGCGCGCGCGCGAAGAGAGTGGTGAAGGCGGAAAAGGCCCGCGGGAAGAGACGCGCGCGAGGAAGAAGAAACGCCGCGAGGGACGCGCGCGGCGCGCGGCGGGCGGTCAAGATTTGCGCGCCAGAAACTCTGGTTGGCGGACGTTTTCACTGCGCGTCAGTGTCGAAAAAAAGACCGAACGGACGCGTGATGACGCGGACCGTCTCGAGATCCAATCAGATCTGCGTCCAACTTGGCAGGCGTTCGTTGCCTTCCTTGGGAAAGAACACGGGCCATCCTGTGCGCGTCGGCGTCTCGTACGACGTCTTGTACAACTACGATTCAGATTTATTACCGCGTTCGAGCGCACGACGCGCGGTCGTCGCGTTCGATCACGTTCGCGACCCGTGGAACGCGCGCGGTGCGAGCGGACGTCGCGGCGCGCGCCCGTCCGATGGTCCGTCCGATGGATTCGCGGCGCCTCTTCACTTTCGCGACTTTTTCGCCGGCTTCTCCTTCGCCGCCGGGGCGCGCCTCTCCTTCGCGTTGGATTTGGCCGCGTCCTTATCATTCTCCGCCGGCTTCTCTTCCGCAGCGTTCTCCTCCCCGTCCGCCTTCCCGCCGTCCTTCCCGTCTTCGCCCCCTTCCTTCTCCTCCTTCTCCTTCTTCGCGCGAATCTCCTCGAGCTCCTTCTTCGTGAGGAAGCGCCCGCCCGCGCCGCGCTCCCGCCTCTGCGCGTGATTGTGGCGGCTCTCGTGAAGGTACGGCTTGCGGCTCTTGATCAGGCGGTTTTCACTCTCCGCCTTCGCACGCGCGGCGCGGCGGCGCAGGATGCCGTGGTACTGCTTGGCGTTCACGTACACGGGCTCCTCCTCCATCTCGCTCGGCAGCATCATGCGCGCCGACTGCAACCCGCCCATCACGTGCGGCGCCACGAGCGTCTGCTGCCCGTAAGCCATCATTCCGCCGTACGCCGCGTATGGATCGTACGCGTACGCCGCGCGCAGATAATCCTGCCCGTGCTGAGGAGCGCCGTTCATGCCGTTCGCGTCGGCGACGGAGGTCTCGTACGAGACGACTGCGGGCGGGAGAGGGAGGCTCGAGGTGAGAAACGAATACTTCGCGTTCGGATGCGCATCATCCGCGGTTCGGTTCGCGCGCGACGAGGCGCGGGCGGAGGTTCGACCGAGGCGGGAAGCGCGAGTCGCGAGGTATCGCACGCTCGTGCGCTTCGGGAAATGGCGAGCGCGCGGGCGTCGTTCCGGCGTGCGCGCGGTCGGACGCGAACGGCGCCGGGCGGGACGGCGAGGGGCGAGGTCGGCGCTGAGACGGGACTCGCTCGGATCGATCGCGGAGAAGGAAACGCGCGGAAGGCAGGACGGGAACAGGCTCGTACCAGCTCCCTGGGAAGTCTGCATCGCGCCCGACGCGTGCGAGTGCAGGCGATGCCTATCCTGATCGACGCTCCTGCGACCGCCTTCGCTCTCGATCCGCTCGCGAACGATAGCACCGTCGACGAGCCGAGCCTCGTTCGGATGCCGCTATCCCGCTCGCGTCTGCTGAGCGTTCGAAGCCGGACACGACCGGCGGAGTCCGCCCTCGGTCGCGCCCTCGACGGGTTCCGGCGACGCCTCGCCCGAGCGGAGGTCGAATCCGCTGTCGCAGTTACCGCTGCGCAGCCCCGTTCGCGCCAGCGTGAGCCGCGCGCGTCGCGTTCTGTCCCTCTGCGGACGCCGCGAGGCGCCTGCAGATTGCGTTCCGCAGAGCTCCGAACGTGCATGACGTCCGCAGACCGTCGTTTCCGGGTTCCGAATCCTCGCTGCGGGGCATAAAAGCGCCCATTTCCACGGACAGAATCTTAGCACGTGATTGGCTCAGATCTTCCCCCACCAATCATCGGTCGTCTGTGCGAAGGAGATCGTCGGGAGATCCGAGTGTCCATAACCTGACAAAATCCCCGCGTGTGCCGCTCCCGAAAAAAGACGAGAGGGACGACGCGGGCACGTAACCCTTGGGGACGGGGACGAAAGGCGAGGGCACCCGAGCTCGGGACCGAGAAGCGCCGGCGCGTGCGTGCGCGGCGAGCGACCGCGTCCTCGGCTCGACGGCCTCGCGCGCAAGCAAGCGCGAGAAGCGACGGACCGACCGCGACCTTCGCGCGGGGGTGCCTTCGAAGCTCGGTGAGGCGTTGGGGGAAAAGGCAGAAAAGCCATTTTTCCTTCCGTTGGCATCTGTCGGGGAGGGCACGCGACGCGCGGCGCCATGGCGGACGCGTCCACGAGCGAGGCGGACACGGTCCCGAGACCCAGGCCGACGGAAAAATACTGGACGGATTACGAGGACTGGAAGGTGCGCGAGCGCGATGGCCCGCGCGCTCGTCCGCCATCTCGCGACGCGCCCCGACCCTCGCCTCCCCGACCCTCCCCGCGCGAGGGCGCCGTGTGCTGACGCGGAACGAAAAAACGCGTCTGGTCGATCCCTCGTGCCCTCCGCTTGGTCCGCTCGCGCCCGCGCTGACCGCCCCGTTTCCACCGGTCCCCAGACGCACCATCCGAGCGCGATCGAGTGTTTCGAGAGTTTCCGCGACGCCGCGGGGGGCAAGCTCTTGACGGTGTTTCTCGATTACGACGGCACCATCAGCCCCATCGTGAAGCAGCCCGACAAGGCGTTCATGAGCGACGAGATGCGCGCCGCGGTGCGGCGCGTCGCTTCGCTCTACCCGACCGCGATCATCAGCGGAAGGTCGCGAGAGAAGGTGTACGACTTCGTCCGCCTCCCCGAGCTGTACTACGCCGGGAGCCACGGCTTGGACATCGTCGCCCCCGTCGTCGACGGCGGGGCGCGCGCGCGGGAGATGCATCAGCCCGCGCCGTGGGCGCCCGCGGTGATGGACGCGGTGTACAAGGAGTGCGTCGAGGCGATCGAATCAATCCCGGGCGCGAGCGTGGACCACAACAAGTTCTGCGTCAGCGTGCACTACCGCAACTGCGAGGCGAAGGAGGACTGGACGCGGGTCAAGGCGGTCGTGGACCGGTGCGTGGCGGCGGATCCGGCGCGTCTGCGCCGCGCCGAGGGACGGAAGGTGTTTGAGGTGAAGCCCAGGGTGGCGTGGGACAAGGGCAAGGCGCTGAGCTACCTCCTCGGCCAGCTCGGGCTGGAGGGGAAGTACGCTCCGGGGGAGGTCATGTCGCTGTACTTCGGGGACGATCACACGGACGAGGACGCGTTCCACGAGCTGCGCGGGTTCCCGGGCGACGCGGGGTGCGGCGTCATCGTCAGCACCGTGCCGAAGCCGAGCGTCGCCAGGTACTCCGTCAGGGACCCGGCGGAGGTGTTGACGTTCCTCAATAGCATAGCGGACCTCGCGGAGAACGGGTGGACGAAGAGTCTCGACACCGCGGCGACGATCAATGGGAAAGGCTCGGGAGGGGGATGAGGACGAGGACGACCGTACGGTATATCATAGGAGGGGGAAACGGAAGGCGACGACTCATCTGACACCGTCCGAGAGGTTTCGTCTCCACCCTCGCGCGCTCACTTCTTTTTCGACCCGAAGCCGAAGATTCCCCCCGTCTTCTTCTTTCCGCCCATCTCCCCCGCTATGTACTTTTGCGCGATGGCGTCCATCTCCCCCTCCACGGTTTTGGACACCTCCGCCGCGCTTTTCGTGGACGCCGGCGAGACCGCGACGCCGTGATCGGACACCGACACCGAGCTCCCGCCGTCTCCGGCGTCCCCCTCGGCGACGCGAAGCTCGCCGTTTTCGTTGAGGAGGACGACGCCGTGCTTGCGCATGCTCTTCCGGATGTCCGCCTCCGCCGCGCCGGAGGCGACCGCGAGGGACACGGCGTCTTGTAACGCCCGGAGCGTCGCCTCTCGCGCCTCGCGCGCCACGCGCGCCCTGTCGTCCGCGCGGCGCGACGCCGCGTCGGCGGTGCGCGCCTCCGCCGCGGACTTCTCGTGAAGCTCGCGGAGCTTCGCCACCTGCGCGGACGTCTCCTGGAGCTGCACGCGCGTCGTCTTGAGCGCCCCGCCGCGCTTCTCCACGTCCGCCGCGTGCACCTGGCGCATCTCCTCGAGCTTGCGCTCGTGCTCCGCGGCGAGCTCCTTCGCGCGCTTGTCGGAAGCCTTCGCGATAGCCGCAGCCTGGTCCGCCTTGAGACGCGCCAGCTCGGCGGCGTGTTTCTTCTTCGCCTCGGCGAGCGCCGCCGCCGCCTTCTCCGCCTCCCTCTTCGCCTTCGCGGCGTCTTTCTCGCCCGAGCCCGTCCCCGCGGCGGTGGGGCCCACGCCGCCCATCGAAGGGTTCAGACCTTTGAGCGGAGAATTACTCCTCGGAGTGCCCCCCGGCGTCGTCAGCGGCGTGCCGCCGAGAGGCGTGCTCGCGAGCGACGATCCCGACGCGGCCCCGCCCGCCGCCCCCGTGAGCCCGGCGAGGATCGCGCCACCGGTCTGGGAATCGTCGTCCGTCAGCAACCCGCTGGCGTCCGTGATGTCCGTGCGGTTGGTGAGGAGAGGCGAGGGCGTTCCCCCGGGGGTTTGGAAGAACGGCGCGCCCTTGTTCGATCGCGCCGTCGCGGGCGTCGCCGAGCCAAACTCGGATTTGGCATCCCCGAAGGTGGTGTCCCCGCCGGAGGAATCCAACTGGACGCCTCGCTGCTCCGCCGCGAGCTGCGTCGCGAGCTGCCTCTCCTTCGCCTCCGCGAATGCGAGCGCGTCCCGGAGCTGGCGCTCGCGGTCTCGCGCCGCCTCGAGGTCCGCCGCGGCGGATTTCGAGACCATCTCCACGGTCTTTGCGCCCGCCTTGCGCTGCGCCTCAATCTCGGCGGCGTGCGCCTTCTCCCTCTCCCTCGCCTCGCGCTCGTGCGCCTTCTCGCGCTCCTTCGCCTGGTGCGCGGCGTGGTCGAGCTCCGTCTGCAGCGCCATCGCCCTCTGTTTCGCGGCGGCGATCTCGGACTCCGCGGATCGCGTGACGATGTCGAGCTCGGAGGTTTTCCGATCGGCGGCGGAGCGCGCCTCCTCAGCCTCCTTCGCCGCCCTGGCGGCGTCCCTGCGCGCCGCCAACACCTTCGCCTCAGCCTCGATCACGCGCTTCGTCCTGGGCGTCGCGGCGCCCTCCGGGACGTCGGATTGTTTTCTCGCCTTCGCCTCCTCCTTCTCCGCGGCCCTGACCTTCGCCTCGGCGTTTTTAAGCGCCCTCTCCGCCGCCGCCGCGGACATCGTCGCCGCGCCCGTCGCCGCCGTCGCCTCCCCGAGCTCCGCCCGGAGCGCCTCCTCCCTGATCGCCTGCGCCTCGAACATCGCCCTGAGCTCCTCTTCGCGAGCCGACGCCGCCTCCGCCGCCTTGGACGCCTCCGCGTTGGCCACCGCGAGGACGCGCTCGAACTTGGCGCGCTCCTCGTTCAGGCGCTTCTCCTGCTGGAACTTCTCCGCCGTCGCCCGCTGAAGCGCCCGCTCCGCCTTGTCCATCTGAGCCTCGGCTTTGGTCTGCATCGCGAGGAGCGCCGTCTGGTCGTCCTCAGCGCGCGTGCTCGGGCTCATGAGCGCGTCCTCCGCGGAGTCCGCGGCTTTCGCGGAGCTCGCCGCGTTCGTCTCAGCCACGAGCTGCTTCACCGATTTTTGCTTTCCGGGCGCGGCGGCGGACCCGGGCGACCCGCCCACCTCCGGGCCCAACTCGAACTCCGCGAGCGCCTCCGCCGCCGCCGCCACCTTCGCCGCGTGCTCGACGGCGACCATCTTCGCCTTGCGCTCGCTCGCCACCACCTTCTCCAGCCGCGCGAGGTGCTTCCTCGCGGAGTCCAACTGCGACTTGAGCCGCGCCTCCTCCGCGAGCGCCTCGGCGGCGCGGCGCGCGGTGAGCGCCGCGTCCGCCGTCCCGCCCTCCGCCGACACCGAGCTCTGCTGCTCGTCCCACCGCTTCTGCTTCGCCGACTCCTTCGCCTCCTTCTTCCCCTCGCGCCGCTCCGTCTCTTGCTCCTTCGCGCTCGCCGGGGGCGTGGAGCCGCCGAAGAGGCGGAAGAGAGGCAGGCGGGGCACGTTCTGCGGCTTCACCTGCTTCGGCGCCGGCTTGGGTTGGTTCGGCACGTCCCCCGATCGCGTCGTGTTGAGCGGGGAGATGAGATCGAAGTCGTCCAGGTCCTCCTCCGTCGGGCTCTTCGGCGAAAACGCGGACTGGCTCCCCGAGCCCGCGCCCGGCGTGTTCCCGACGCTGCCCGCCGACGAGCCGCTCTTCGTCGCGGAGCCGCCCTTCCTCGGCACCTTGGGCGGCTTCGGCGTGTCCCCGCCGCGCTTGCGGTACGTGTTCAGCGCCCTGTGCGTCGCGCTGGAGGCCTTCACCGCCAAGTAAGACCCCGCGCCGAACGCCGCGCCCACCGTGAGCGCCGCCGCGGCGTGGCCCAGGACGACCGCGGCCGCGGTCGCGGCGCCGCCGAGGCGCTCGCCCGAGGCGCGCTTCAGCTCGCGCTCGGCGAATTGCGCCTGGCGCAGCTTGCGGCCCTCCTTCTCGCGCTGCGCGGGGGTCATGTTCCTGACGCGTTCGCGAACGCGCTCCGCCTCGAGCTTCTCCTCCTCGCGGCGCTTCTTCGCGGCCGCCCGGAGTCGCGCGTCGCGCACCTTCGCTTCCTCGCGCTCCGCCGCCGCCTTCTTCTCCGCCGCCGCTCGCGCCTCCTTTTCAGCCTTGGCGGCGGCGGCTTTTTCCCGCTCCGCCCTGACCCGCTCCGCCTCGGCCTCCTTCGCCTCGCGAACCTTCGCGGCCGCGGCTTTCTTCTCCTCGAACGTCTTCAGCGCCGCCGCTCGGATCCCCGCGACGCGCTTCTCTTCCTCGGCCTTCTTCGCCGCCGCCGCGGCTTGCTGCGCCGCTTTGCCCCTCGCGATTTTTCTCTTTTCGTACTCGAGTTTGAGCGTTTTCTTCCTCTCCGCCTCAGCCGCCGCGCGGAGCGCCTTCTCCCGCGCCGCCGCCTTCGCCGCCGTCTCCGCGACGTCCGCCAGGCGCTCTTTCTCGAGCATCGCCTCCTTCGCCTTCCTCTCCGCCGCGATCGCCTTCGTCTCCGCGGCGTGGTCCTTGACCATCTGCGCCCTGCGCTCGGCGTGCTGTCTCTCCTCCTTCGCGCTCAACCGGGCGAGCTCGTCGGTTTTCGCCGTCAGGGCGCGGAGCGACTCGAGCTCCTCGCGATCGAGTTGCCGCTTCTTCGCGTCGCGCTCGCGCTTGGCCGCCTGCGCTTTCCGCTTTCGCTCCTTCTCCGGCAACGGCGGCGCCCCCACGGGGCGCCTCGACGCGGCGTCTTGCTCCCTGTCGAACGCCCTGAGCTTCGCCTCGCGCTCGCGCTTGAACTCGGACCTCGACACGGCAGCTTCCTGCTCGCGAAGCACGGCGTCGAGCTCCCGGCGCAGCTTCTCCTCCTCCAGCGCGCGTACCTCGGCCTCGCGCGCTCGCGCCTTGGCCTTCTCTTCCGCGACGAGGTCGCGCGCCTTCTGCGCGCGAACGCGCTCGCGGAGCTTCATCGCGCGCTCCACGTCCTTCGCCTCGCGCGACGCCGCGGCGGACGCCTCGCGACTCTCCCGCGCCATCGCCATCCCCGCCTTGCGCGCCTCACGCTCCCGCTCCGCCAGCGTCGGAGGCGCGACGGGGCCCTTCGCTTTCGCGCTCGCGCCGGCGTTCTCCGCTCCCCCGGACGTCGAGGAGGCGACCGCTTGCGCGCGCTTCGCGGCTTCCTCCGCGAGCCGCTTCGTCTCCGCCGCCTTCGCCTCCGCCGCGCGTCGCGTCTCGGCGGCCAAGGCTCGCGCCTCCTCCGCCTTCATCTTCGCCTCCTTCGCCGCCATCTCCGCCTTCGCCTCCGCCACCGCCTTGAGCTCCGCGGCTTTGGCCTTCGCCTCCTCCGCTTTCGCTCGCGCCTCTTGGGCGGCGCGCTTGCCCGCGTCGATGGTCGCCGCGGCGCCTGAATCTCGCAACGCGCGCTGGGCGAGGGTGGGGCCCGGGGGCGGGGGGGGCGGCGCCCCGCGCGTCACCGGGCGACGCGCCGCCTTGGTCGCTTTGCCCTGTTTCGCAGCCTTGGTGGGTTTCCCCTTCGGGGGCGGCTCCTCCGCGGGGGCTCGCGACGCCGCGCGCTGTAACGCGGCGACGGCTTCGTTTTTCAGCAGCGCGTCCAGCGGGCCCGGATCGGGCGTCTTCTTGCTCCCGCGCTTCTTCTCCTCCTTCTCCCGGCGCTTCCGCTCCCGTTCTCGCTCCTTCTCGCGTTTCTTCAGCGCCTGCGCGTCCGGCTTGGGCTTCATCAGCAGCGGGTCGCCGCTCGTGGGGCTCACCCACTTGCCCGAGCTCGCGGTCGCGGTCGCCTTCTCGAGAGCGGCTTTGGCGTTCGCCTTGTTCGACGTCGCGATCTGCTCCGTCTTGTCCTTGAGCTCGGCGAGCGAGGTCACCTCCAGCGTCTCCATCACGTCCTCGCTGTCCTTCATGCTCCTCTCGAACTCTTTCTGCAAGTCCCCGAGCATCCCGTTCACGAGGCCCAGGCCCCCGCCGAGGGCCTCGTCCTTGGGCGCGCTCTTCTTCCCCATCGCGAACGTCTCACCGCTCGGAAGCGCGACGCCGCTCCGGAGCCTCCCTTCGCGGGCGGACCGCGATCGCGCGCGGCGGGAAGGGGGGGGAAGGGGGGCGCGGACTCGTCGTCTACGCCGATGACGCGCTCCGAGCTCGCCGCTTGCGTCGCTCCCGCTCGAGCGTCTCGCGGCGCGCGCGGTGTGACGGGAGTGCCGCGTCCTCGGGGGTCTCGAGCTCGCGGTCGTCGTCGCGAACCGGCGTCCAAACAAACGGGTAGCGCCTCACGATCTCGTCTCGTCACGGGTACTGGTAAACTACTTGTACGCGGGTGCCTTCGTGCGGCCTCATCGGTCACAACAAGCGCCCAAGATTTTTAGAGAATTCCTGAGATCATGATTACAAGTTTTAAAGCGCACCATTTTTTTGTGGTTTTTTTGGCCCTCTGGAGACCGCCCCCGGCAGTCCGCTCGCGCGCGAGTACCGTCATGGCGAACGCACTCGCCTCCGCGTTGTCAACCGCGGCGTCGTTCGCGCGCGCCGATCCGAGTCGGCGCCACCTCGGGGTCTCCCCCTCGCGCTCGGGCGCCTCCGCGTTCCTCGGTCGCGCCTTGCCCTGCCTCTCGAGGCGACGTCCGGGGCGGAAATCCTGCGAACCGCCGCGTCGACCCGCCGCGGTGCTCGGCTCGAGGGAAGCCTCGGGGTTGGGCGAGCAAGATCCAGACGGCATCGTGTGGGATACGCAGAAGTACACCTGGCGCGTGGGCGGGCCGAACGACATCCCGTGCGTGCACCTGCGCGACGTGTACCGCGGGGAAAAGCCCCTGACGCCCATCCCGAGCCCGTTCTGCACCAAGTCGAGCTGCCCGGTCACCATCGGCGACCGAACCCCGCTCAACCTCAATCGCGTGTTCGTGTCGGAGGACGACCGCGTTCTGCTCAAGTCCATGGCGTTCGGGTACGAGCATAGCGACCGCGAAAAGCGCCCGATCGCGCGGTCGAACGCGCCGTCTCCAGGGCGAATCCCCGCGATCGTCGTCGCGCTTTTTCTTCTCTTTTCCACCCTCTCTTCCGCGTTCGGATCGCTTTTTGACTGATGACGTGACCACACACCCCTTTTCTTCCGTCCCCCCTCCGACGCGCAGCTCCCCCGATAGCCTCGGCGCGTCCTGTTCGTTCGAGTGCGACGAAGACGGCGAGCTTTTGGATTTCCAAGAGCCGGAGGAGTGCAACATGTGCGAGTTTGTGCCTGAGTTTGCGAAGCGCGCGGGCCCTCGCGCGCTCATCTACCACGACCCCGCCGAGGTGCACGCCGCCATCGTCAACTGCGGCGGTCTGTGCCCCGGGATCAACGACGTCGTGCGATCGATCGTGACGACGCTCGAGGTCGGGTACGGCGTGACGAAGATCTCGGGCGTTCGATACGGCTTCGGCGGGTTTTGGCGCGACGGGGTGGAGACCATGCGCCTCACGAGGAAAAACACGAGCGGGTTACAGCGCCAGGGCGGCTCGGTCATCGGCACGGGCCGCGGCGGCGGAGACGTGCCCAAGATCGTGGACTCGATCGAGGCGCAGGGGATGAACATGGTGTTCGTCATCGGCGGCAACGGCTCGCATGCGGGCGCCAACGCCATCAGCGACGAGTGCGCGAGGAGAGGGTTGAAGGTGTCCGTCGTCGGCATCCCCAAGACGATCGACAACGACATCCTGCACATCGACAAGACGTTCGGATTCGACACCGCGGTGGAGGAGGCGCAGAAGGCGATCAAGGCGGCGGCGGTGGAGGCCAAGTCCGCGCTCAACGGCGTGGGGGTCGTGAAGCTCATGGGCCGCCAGTCCGGGTTCATCGCCCTCCACGCTTCGCTCGCCAACGGAGAGGTGGACGTCTGCTTGATTCCCGAGGTGGACTTCGCCATGGAGGGGAGCTCGGGGGTGGTGCAGCACATCAAGAGCCTCCTGGAGAAGCAAGGCCACGCCATCGTCGTCGTCGCGGAGGGCGCGGGGCAGGAGTACGTCACCGGCGCGGACGGCACGGACGCGGGCGGGAACCCGATTCTAGGTGACATCGGGCCCTGGTTCGTCAAGCGGCTCAAGGCGGAGATGAGCTGCGACGTCAAATACATCGACCCGACGTACATGCTGCGCGGGATCAAAGCGAACGCGCACGACAGCATCTACTGCACCGTGCTGGGCCAAAACGCGGTGCACGGGGCGTTCGCGGGGTACACGGGAATCTCCATCGGGATGGTCAACACGCACGCGGTCTTCTTACCCATCCCGAGGCTCATCGAGCGCGAGAGGCTCGTCGACCCGGACGGCAGGATGTGGCACAGGCTTCTCACGTCCACGGGGCAACCGGATTTCGTGTCCTACTAGTCACCGTGGAAGAGAGCGCGAGAGACGTTCGCGTCAACGGGTTTCGATGACTGTTGAAAAGACTACTCTGACGAATCCGCCGAAATATGTATCCCCGTTTTACCGCCCTCGCGTGCGTTCTCTTCGTTCCGTGCGCCTCTTTCTCTCCTTTACGCCTCGACGGCCGCCTCCTCGACGACGGCGTCGGATGCCTCGGGGGTGTTCATTTCGGACGGGGGCACGAGCTGCCAGAACTTGGGCAGATACTCGCTCCAGCTTTCAAGAATCTTCGCGCCCTTGGGCGACCCGGTTTTCGCGACGTGCGCCTCGATCAAGCCCTTGAGCTGCGCCTCGCCCGCCTGGGACTCGACGCGCTGCGCGATGACAATCTCGCCGTTCACCTTCGTGGGGAAGGACTCATCCTCGTCCAGGAAGTACCCCAGGCCGCCCGTCATGCCCGCGCCGACGTTGCGGCCGACCTTGCCCAGCACCACCACACACCCGCCGGTCATGTACTCGCAGCAGTGGTCGCCGGTGCCCTCCACCACCGTCTCCGCGAGGGAGTTGCGCACGGCAAAGCGCTCCCCCGCGCGGCCGTTGATGAACACCTGACCACCGGTGGCGCCGTACAGGCACGTGTTTCCGGCGATGATGCAGTCCTCGGGCTTGAACGGGGAGTTGGGCGGGGGCATGATCGCCACCTCGCCGCCGCTCATGCTCTTGCACACGTAGTCGTTCGCCTCGCCCACGAGCTTGACGTTGACCCCGCCGACGGTGAAGGCGCCGAAGGACTGACCGGCGGAGCCCTCGAACTCGAGGTTGAGCGAGCCCGCGAACCCGGCGTCGCCGTACTTGGCCGCCACCGCGCCCGCGACGCGCGCGGAGGCGCAGCGATCGACGTTGACGATCTCCTTTTTCACCGTCAGGACGCCCTCCTCCTCGATGCACTTCTGCACCTCGGGCATCTCCAAAATCTCGTCGTCGAGCATGCGCCCGTCGCCGTGCGTCGCCATCGAGCGCCGGGCGCTGCTCACGCCAGACTCACCCGAGGACGTCGTCAGGAAGGAGAGGTCCAGGCCGGACGTCTTCGCGGGCTGTCCGTCGGAGGCGCTGCCGTCGGCCAGCGTCTTGGACTGTTTGAACAGGTCGGCGCGGCCGATGACCTCGTCGAGGGATTTGTACCCCATCCTCGCGAGCTCGACGCGAACCTCCTGCGCGCAAAACTGGAAAAAGTTCACCAGGTCGCCGGGCGCGCCGGGGAAGCGCGCCCTGAGCTCCTCCCTCTGCGAGGCGACACCCACGGGGCAGTTGTTCGTGTGGCAGATGCGCGCCATGACGCAGCCGGTGGCGATCATCGCCACCGTGCCGAACCCGTACTCGTCGGCGCCCATCAGCGCGCACTGAATCACGTCGAGGCCCGAGCGGCACCCGCCGTCGGCGCGCAGGACGACGCGCTCGCGGAGGTCGTTCTCCACGAGGGTGCGGTGCGCCTCCGTGAGGCCCATTTCCATGGGCCCGCCCGCGTGCTTGATGGAGCTGAGCGGGGACGCGCCCGTGCCGCCGTCGCCGCCGGAGATCTGGATGATGTCCGCGTTCGCCTTGGCGACGCCCGAGGCAACCGTGCCGATGCCCGCCTGGCCGACGAGCTTCACCGAAACCTTCGCCTTGGGGTTCACCATGTGAAGATCGTAGATGAGCTGCGCGAGATCCTCGATGGAGTAGATGTCGTGGTGCGGCGGGGGCGAGATGAGGGGCACGCCCGCCTTGGAGCGGCGGAGGGAGGCGATGTACGGCGACACCTTCTTCCCGGGGAGCTGACCGCCCTCGCCGGGCTTGGCGCCCTGCGCCACCTTAATCTCGAGCTGATCCGCGCCCATGAGGAAAGCGGTGGTGACGCCGAAGCGGCCGGAAGCCACCTGCCTGATGGCGCTCGTCGCGACGTCGCCGTTCTGGAGCCCGCGAAGGTGAGGGAACGTGTCGGAGTTGCCGTCGGCGTCGGCGTCATCGATGGGCACGTTCCTCTGCGGGTCCTCGCCGCCCTCGCCCGAATTGGATCGCCCGCCGATGCGGTTGACGGCGATAGCAATCGCCTCGTGGCACTCGCGCGAGATGGCCCCGAGGGACATCCCGCCCGTGCAGAAGCGTTCGCAGATGTCCGCCACGGATTCCACCTCGTCGATGTCGATGGGCTCGCGGTCGCTGACGATCTCGAGCATGTCGCGGAGCGACGTCGCTGGCCTCTCGTTGCGGTGCTCCTCGTACAGCTTGTACGCGTCAGCCGACCCCTCACCCTTGCCGCCGAGGTCGACGGCCTTATGCAGGAGCTTGGACATCTCCTGGTTGTTCGCGTGGTACTCGAGGCCGGGCTTGACCTGGAACATGCCGCGCGCGCCGATGGACGCCATCATCTCCCCCTCGCCCGGGAAGTTGCTCGCAGCGAACATCGCGCTCTCGTTGGCGAGGTCGTCCATGTTCATGCCGCCGACGCGCGACACGGTGCCCTTGAACGCGACGTCAATCACCTCGGCGCCGATGCCGTAGCACTCGAAGATCTGCGCGCCGTGGTACGACGTCAACAGGGAGATGCCCATCTTGGACAGGATTTTCTTCAGGCCGGCGTTGATGGCAGCCTTGAAGTTGCGCTGGACGTCCGCGACGGACATGTTGGGCATCTTCCCGCGCTCGATGGCGTTCTCAACCTTCTTCGAGCTTCGCCACGCGCGGCACGTCTCGAGCGCGAGCCACGGGTTCACCGCGGAGGCGCCGTACCCGACGAGGCACGCGACGTGGTGGGTGCTGAAAGCGCTCGCGGACTCGACGACGATGGAGGCGCGCGTCCTGAGGCCGACGGCGATGAGGTGGTGGTGCACCGCGCCGACGGCGAGGAGGGAAGGAATGGCGGGCTGGGACGCGTCGCCGTGCTCGGGGCGATCAGTGAGGATCACGCACTGAGATCCGTCGCGAACCGCGGCTTCAGCGGCCTCGCACATCGCCTTGACGGCGTCGCCCATGGCGCCCGCTCCCCCGGAGCCGTCGTAGCGCGCGGGGACGCGCTTCGCGGCGAGGCCCTCGACCGCCATGACGGCGTCGACGTCCTCGTCGAAGAGCACGGGGGATTTGATGTGGACGGCGGGGATATCCTTCGCGCCCTCGTTGTTGAGAAGGTTCCCCTTGGCGCCGATGGTCATCTCGAGCGACATGACGAGACCCTCGCGCAGGGGATCGATCGCCGGGTTGGTCACCTGCGCGAACCTCTGCTTGAAGTAGTCGTACAGGAGGTGCGGGCGGCCGGAGAGCACGGGCATGGGCGTGTCGTCGCCCATCGACCACGTCGGCTCGCCGCCATTCGCCGCCATCGACTCGATGATCATGGAGACATCCTCCGCGGCGTACCCCGCGGCCGCCTGCGCCTCGATCAGAGCGGAGGGGTCCATCTTCGTCTCCCCCGCGGGCTCCGCGGTCGCGAGCGTCTCGATGTCCTGGAGCCACGACTCATAATCGCACCGCGCGGCGACCTGCTTCGCCACCTCGGTGTTTTCGAGGAACTCGCCCGACTCGAGATCTGCCTGGATCATCTGCCCCGGCCCGAGCCTCCCCTTGGCGACGATGTTCTCCGCGTTGCTGATGACGTCGCCGAGGACGCCCACCTCGGAGGCGACGTAGATGTAGTCGTCCGCGGTGCGCCAGAAGCGCGCGGGCCTGAGGCCGTTGCGGTCGAGCCTGCATCCGAGCTTCTTGCCGTCGGTGAAGACGAGGAGCGCGGGGCCGTCCCACGCCTCCTGCATCCCCGCGAAGTAGTCGTAAAACTTCTCCACCTCGGGGTAGGTCGCATCGAGCTCCGGGTGGTTCCTGTACGCCTCCGGCACGAGCAGCATCATCGTCTCCGCGACGGGTCGCCCGGACTTCACGAGGAGCTCCGCGACGCGGTCGAGGTTCGCCGAGTCGGACGCCGCCGGGTTGCAGATGGGCCTCAGCTCCTCCTCGCGCCCCTCCCACACGGGGTGGGTCATGTCCGCCTCCTTCGAGGCCATCCAGTTCAGGTTTCCTTGCAGGGTGTTAATCTCGCCGTTGTGCCCCAGGAATCGCATCGGCTGCGCGAGCGGCCACTTGGGCACGGTGTTCGTGGAGAAGCGGCGGTGGTAGATGCAAAACTGCGCCTCGAAATCGTCGTCCTTGAGATCCTCGTAAAACTCCCCGACGACGGCGGAGCGAAGCATCCCCTTGTACACGATCGTCCTCCCGGACATCGTGCACACGTAGAAGTTCTCCGCGATTCCGGGCATCTCCGCGTCGCACGCGGCGCTCGCCTTCTCCGCGGTTTTGCGCGCGACGTAGAGCTTGCGCTCGAGCTCGTCGCCCTCGGCGCCGGCGACCAACACTTGCGCGATGACGGGCTCCGTGTCCTTCGCCATGCGCCCCACCACCTCCTTGTTCACGGGCACGTCGCGCCACGCCAGGACCTCGAGGCCCTCCGCGACGATGGCGGTCTCGAGCAGCTCCTTGCCCTTGGCCGCCTGGGCCTCGTCCTGGGGCAGGAAGACCATGCCGACGCCCGCGGCGCCCTCGGCGAAGCCCTCGACGCCGTTCGCGTCGCACCACTTGCCGAGCATCTTCCAAGGGATGTCGCACATGATCCCCGCGCCGTCGCCCGAATCATCGTCCGCGGAGCACGCACCGCGGTGCTCCATGCATCCGAGCGCGGTCAGGGCGTCGGTGATGGTCTTGTGCGTCTTCTCGCCCTTGAGGGAGGCGATGAAGCCGACGCCGCACGCGTCGCGCTCCTCGAGGATCTGGTTCATGTCCACCGCGCCCCCCGTGTACGGCGCGCGGGACTCGATCGCCGAGAGGACGTGGCCCGAGCGGGGCGCGGCCGCGGGGGAGGCCGGGGACTCCGAGCGGAACCTGGGTGGGAGGAAAGGAGGGGAGACGGGGGTGAGGATGACTCTCCGCGAGGCGCGACCGCGGGGGCGGGGTGGAGGAGGGGGAGGAGACGGGGCGGAAAAAGAAAAACGTCCGCGCGCGCGACAAGGCACCAAGGCACGCCGGCTGGCTCGGCAACCGGGTGACGTCAGGCGGTCGCTTTTCGACGGTGGGGGGCGCGCGATCGCCGCCGCGCGGGGCGCACCTCGGGAGGGCGGCGGCACGACGGAGGCCCGCGAAGGCGGGCATGTGCGCCTGCGTGGGGAAGCGTTCGGGGGTTCGTCAGTGGCGGATCGATCCGAGGGGACGCGCCGCGGCGTCGAGGTCGCGAGTTGGCATCAGAGAAAAGGCGCGCAGGCGTGACGTGAGCGGTTGAGGGTTTGAGGGCCGCTAGGGTCCGATGCGGCGCGCTCGGGGCGAGGCTCGACGCGCACCTGCGAGCCGCCGACGGATCGTAGCGACGCCCTTGAAGCGACGCGGGCGGCACGAGCGACGGCGGCCGGCGCGCGTCCGGCGTTCGCGCGACGCGCGACGCCGGGACGCGCGACGACCGGCGCGACGGCCGCCGCGCTCGATAGGCTCGCCATCATCGTGTGGGTGCGCGTTTGAAGTCTGGCGGTGCCGGTCGCGCCGCGTGCCGAGCTGCTTCCGAGTCAAAGACGGGCGCTCCTGCCAGGTGGATCGATGCGTGAGCGACGACGCGATTCGACGCTGATCCCTGCGGCGTCGATGATCGACGCGCGCGGTGTGGTGTGCTCGCGACGCAGAGGCGCTTTCGGGCTCCGGCACCTTTACGCGATGGCTCGCGACGCGCGGAGAAGGCGGAGTCGCTCTGTGGATTTGGTGACGAGGCGGAGACGCTTTATTGACCCAGCCGTGGGTCATTTTATGCAGACTCGATAGTCTGCCAGAAAAAAGTCGAGCTTTCACGACCGCGCGTTTGTCTTGAAGATTTCGCTCGCGCGCGAATACTCCCGAACGTCTCAGGTCCTTTCGGGAGAACGACACTTGGCTCGCCCGGGAGAAACCGCAGCGTTTTTTTTTCCGGATGCTCCGTTTCTTTTTCCCCGAGCGTCCGACCACAAGTACCTCGGACACCCTCGGACACCCTCGGACGAGGTGAGCGCGGTGTCTCCGAGGCTGGTTCGGTCGCGCCCGTGGACGATGCGGCGCTCGCTCGTTGTCTGGGACGCTTCGAACGGCGGGGCTGTGGAGCTTGGACCAGGGCGCGTTCGCGCGCGTGTCCGTCCCCGCGGCCCGCGGGGTCGCGCAGATCCGAGCTCGCCGCGCAGTCGCCCGCTCGCCTCACCGCGGCGATGCGCGCGCGGCGGGTCGCTCGACGCTCGCGCCGGCGCGGCGAGCTCGCCGCGCGCCTCGCGCTTCTCGCGCTCGTCGCGCTCTCGCGCCTCGCGCGCGCGTCCGACGAGGCGGACGCGAGCGTCCTGGTCACCGTCTCCGCGTGCGCCCCGGCCGCGCCCTCCGGGGCGCTTCCCGCCGCGGGCGTCCGCGTCGCGGATGCGAACGCGCGGGCCGACGAAACCGATCCTCGCCCCCTCCTCGACGACGATCGCCGCCCGTCTCCTTTCGCGACCCCCTCCGCGGTCCTCCTGAGAGTCGCCCCGTGGGTCGGGGGCGGGGCGCAGGTGACCCTCGGCGTGAACTGGTGGAATCCGGCGGGCTCCCCCGCCCCCTCCCCCGCCCCCGCCCCGAGACCCACCGGTCGCGCGGTCCGACCCGCGTCGTCGTCGCCTCCATCATCCCACGATCCGACGTCCGCGTCGTCGTCGCCGAAGCGCCTCCGCGTCGATCCGTCCCCCGCCGTTCGGATCAGGACCGGCGCGCGTTTCGGCGTCGGGATGACCGCGATCGTCCTCGCGGCGACCCGCTCCCGGTCGTCGTCGCTCGCGGCGTTGGACGCCGCGGAGGCGTTCCTCGCCGCCCTCCCCTCGACCGAGCTCGCGTCGGTGTGGATTTTGTCGCTCGCCCCGAGGCCGATCCTCGTGAGTGACTTCCGGCGACTCGATCGCGGCGGGGCGTCGCACGTCCGCGCGCGCCTGCGAGAGGTCCGCGACGCGCTCGAGGGACGGAAACCCGCGACGGAAACCGACCCCGAGCGGGAGACGAACCTTTTCGCGACGAACGTTTCTTCGCCGACGCGGGCGACGCGAACGTCCGCGCTCGCGTCGACGCTCGACGCGGCGGCGCCCCGAGGTGCCGCCTCGGCGCGCGCGCGCGTTCGGCAGGGCGCGCTCGCGTCGGTTCTCGCGGAGATCGCTCGCGTTCGAAACGACGCGGAGGGTCCGGCGGCGCGCGACGTCGTCGTCGTCGCGCCGCGGCGGTTCGACGTCGGCGCGGCGAACCGCGCGGCGAGCGACCGCGTCGACGCGACGCGGGGCGGCGGGCGGTGGGCGCTCTCGTGGCTAGTTCGCGGCGGCGGCGACGCGGTGCGTCTGGACGCGGAGGTGGGGCCCGAACGCGGAGGGGCCCCCGCCGTTTTGACGATCCGCGCGGGGTGGAGCGAAGGCGGCGCGAGGCGCCTCGCGGCGACGATTCTCGAGCGACGCGAAAACGTCGTCCGCGTCGGGGTCTGCCCCCGGTCGCGGGAGGCGGCGGACACGGCGGACACGGACGCGTCGGCGTCCTTCGCCTTCTCGTTCGAGGTGCCGACGACCTCCGAAGGCGGGCCCTCCGCCGCCGCCGGCGGCGTCGAGCGCGACGCGAACGTGACGGTCCTCGGCGGCGCGCGCGCGGTTTCGGGGCGCGCGTTCGCCGCGGAGGAAAACCAAAGCAAAAACGCGCGACGAGACGCGCGCCGGCGGATCGCGTGTCGCGCGCCCCGGCCCGACCCCGGCCCCGCGTCGCACCTCGGCGGTTCGGCGACGGCGTGCGACGCTCGCGCCGCCGCGCGCGACGCGTTCCCGTACCCCGACGCCGTGTTTCTGACGATGACGCCGACGCAGCGCGCCGCGTTCGACGCTCGGCGCGCGTTTCACCGCGGGACGTGGGAGGAGATGCTCTGGGCGAAGACGGACATGGAGCTCGGCGTCCGCCTGGGCGAGGCGAGCGCGGCTATTCCCGCGACGGCTCGGTTTCGCGGGGTGAGCTCGTTTCGCGACTGCGAGCGGCGGAAGAGCCTCAGGGTGAACCTCGAAGGCGGCGACGCGAGGCGGCTCGCCAGGGGCGCCGCCTCGGACGAGTTCCTGCTCGTCTCCATGTGCTACGACGACAGGTACGTGAAGACCAAGCTCGTCGCTTCGCTCGCGTCCGAGGTGGGTCTTTTCCCGCACGAGAGCGCGTACGTGCGCGTGCTCGTGGAGAATCCAGGCGCGGAGAAGGAGGATTCGCGGTGGGAGAACGAGGGTCTGTACCTCCTGATGGACGACCCGGTCGCGAGCCTCGAGCGTCAGAAGGCCAGGCTCGGCGCGGTGGTTCGAAGGCGCAACGACGCCAAGCGCGCGACCGAGCCGGTGAAGGGCGAGCCAGACGTCAAGCGCCCGAAGTCGCTCCCGGGGCGAAAAGCGACGCTCCGGCGGTACGACGACGTCGCCCTCGTCGCGGGATCGTGCGACGTCTCGGAGGCCGGCGCTTGCCGCGCCGCCCTGGACGAGCGCCTCGACGTGGAGCAGTACCTGACGTGGATGGCGCTGATGACGTTCGTCGAGAGCGGCGATTACGTCGACGAGGCGTGGTTCTTCGCGTCGAGCGAGCTCGAGCTCGCGCCCGGGTCGGGAGAGGACGCCGAGCGCGAGGGCCGACGCGATCGGCTCCGCTTCGAGACGCACCAGTGGGACCAGGACGACGCGTTCCAGCCGTGCCACCACGACGGCGAGAACGCGCTGGCGGACCCGCGCGGGCTGCTGCACTGCGCGGAGGCGGACGTCGACCGCGTGTTGCTGAGGGACGGGGCGGTGTACGCGTCGTACGTCGACGCGCTGGAGAGGCTCCTTCGAGAGGACCTCGCGCCCGCCGTCGTGGCGCGCGTCGCGGAGACGCAGGCGCGTCAAATCGAGCGCGCGCTGGCGGACGACGAAACGGCGGAGGGACTCGAAGAGCTCATCGCCGCGAATCCCGAGGCGAGGACGCGGCGCGGCGCGCTGGAAGATATCGAGGGAAGCCTCGGGTTCTACGCGTGGAGCCTGGAACAGCGCCGAAGGGAACTGCTACGCCGCGTCGCCGCGTACCGGGACGAGGAGGAGGCGAATCAAAACATCCGAACCGAGCCAGACGGCGGAGGAAGGAGCGCGCGAACGTCCGAGCCGATGCGCGCGCTCGTCGCGAGCGGCGACCTCGAGCTTCGCGCGAGCCTGCGCGCGTTCGCGTACGACGCGAACGCGACGCAGGAGCTCGTCGCGCGAAACGTCGTCGTGCGCAATCGCGGGAAACACACGCTCCGCCTCGGCGGCCGCCGCGGCCTCGTCGTTTCCGTCGTCCTGCGCTTCGACCGCGACGTCGTGTACGAGGGGAAACCGTACGCTGCCGAGCCCGAGGAGTTTCGCGCGGCGTGCTGGCGCGACGCGTATCGGGCGGACGACGTGGCGACCGCGAGAGCGACGGATACGGACGGCGGCGAGGGAGGTGGGCGAACGACCCCCGCGAAAATCTGTCAAACAAACGCCGCCGTCTTCGCGCCGGGCGGATTCGCGGCGGAAGCGGTTCGCTTCCCGGTGCGTCTCGCGGTCCGCGTCGGGAAACGAGCGCTCGTCGTTCGCGTCCTCGGCGCGAGTCCGAACGTGACCGCCACGGGGGACGACGCGGGGAGCCGAACGGCGGACGATTCCGCGCGCGCCGTCGCGCTGCCACCGGGGCGGTCGCTCGCGCTCGGGAAGATCTCGCTGCACCACGCCCACTGGCTGCCCTTCGCCGACGCCGGCATCGCGAGCGTCGACCGCGACGGCGAACCCCTCGTCAGGCTTCTCGCGCGCGAGCGATGAGCGGGTCGTTTCGGTCGTTTATCGTCGCCGCCTCGTCTTTCTAGGCTTCATTTCTATCTCGGCGGCGTGTCCGGCGCGTCGGCGTCCCCGTCGTCTTCGCTCGCTTCGTCTTCGTCTTCGTCTTCGTCTTCGTCGCTCGCTTCCCCTCCGCGCCCGCCCATCGGCGCGGGCGACGCCAACCCCCCCAGCCCAGCCGCATTCTCGCCAAACCCCGGAACCCCGAGGCCCAGCAGGGGCGTCGCCGGCGCGGACCGCTCCGCGCTCTCGTTCTCCATGCCCTCCCCGACGACGTACCCGGAAAAGTCCCGCGAGGGCGTCGGGTCCGGCGTCTCCGGCCGCGGGGGCACGTCGCCGTTTTCGCCGTCGCCGAGCGCCCGACCCTCGCCGCTCCCCTCGCCGATCGGGTTCAGGGTCGCCATCTCCCGCCGCGTTCCCGTGGGATAGTCGTCCCGGGCTTTTTTGATCGCGGACGCGAGTCGGTCGAAGTTCAGCTCCGCGTCCGCGGGCGCAAAGGTGGCCATGAACTCGCCGTACTCGATGGCTTTGATGACGGTGTTGCAGATGGGGCACGTGCCATGATGCGTCTGACACTCCCTCGCACACTCCGCGCACAGCGCGAAGTGCTCGCAGGGATTCAGCCTCGTCGCCCTCGGCTCATCGATGCACACGACGCACAGCCCAGCCTCGGAGTCAGGGTCCACGCGGTTCGCCTCGGCGGCGTCCTCGGCGGCGCGGCTCGCGTTGCCCGCGCCCAAATGCGCCTCCGAACGCAACGACCAGGCTTTTCGATCGCCCGGCTCGATGCGCACCGCGACGTTGAGGTCCGAGATGGCCTCTCGGAACGCGCCTCGGCGCAGATGCACCTCGCCCCTCGTCTTGTGTCCCTCGCGGTGGCCCAACCCGATCGCGGCGTTGGCGTCGTCGATCGCCTCCTCCCAGCGCTCGAGCTTACAGTGCGACTGCGCGCGAAGCAAAAACGCGCGCTTGTGTTTCGCGAACGTCTCCACCGCGCGCGTGCACAGCTTCGTCGTCTCCTCGAACCCGCCGTGATGGAAATGGAACGTCGCGCTGAAGAAGTGGCGGTCCGCCTCTTCCTTCAGGCGCATCTCGCGCAGGGCCACCGGGTCGATGCCGTTCGTCTGCGACGCAACGAAGGTGGGGACGCGATTGGGGGAAATGGCGACGCGTCAGTGAAAGCGCCGGGCGCTGCGCGTCGTGAGCAGCGGCGTGGGCAGCGCGCTCGGCGCGCTCGGCGCGCGCGCGACGATATCGTTCGATTCGCGTACCTTCGCGTGTCTCCTCGCGCCCCTAGATCGGCGCGGCTGCATCCCCGCGGGGACGCTCGCGTTGCACCCCATGCGTTCGGTCGTCCCGATGCGGCGTCGGGAAAGTCAACGGATAAATGAAACCCGCGTCGCCTCGTCCCGCGCCGCCCCCGCGCACGCGCCGCGCCCTCGCGCAAAACACGACCAGAACCGACGCCTCCCTCCGCGATCGCGCGCGCCGATATCGGTGCGTTGCGCCGCGTCTCCCTCAGTGGCCGGCGGGACGTACGCCCGAGGGGAAGGAAACCCGAGAGAGGACTGTCGATCGCTGCGACCGTTTTTGTCGGCGGTCCGGAATGCCGCGGCGCTGACGAAATTCGTTCAATATTGTCAGTCGTGACGATGAACTCGTCCAATTCCCCTCGTGCATTCGCCGCCGCCCCCCGCTCTTCGAGACGGCTACATCTATCGCTCGCTCGCTCGAGGCTGTTCCTCCATCGCCGCGCACCCCACGACCGCGCGTCTCTCGACGATCGTCCGATTCCTCGCTGGACTGTCCGCATCTCCCTATCACTTCCCCCGTTCGCTCTCGGCACGTCCTCCGTCAGACGGCGCCGCCTCTTTTGCGATACATCTCTTTGAGCGAATACTGTCCCGCGTTGGGTCCCCGCCGATTCAGAGTCGCGATCTCCTGGAGAACCTCCTTGAGCCACATCGCGGGTTGTTTCGTCTCCTCCACGAGCTGCTTGAAGCTCCACAGGTTGCGGCGCTCGAACAGGCCCATGAGTTTGTCCTCGAGCGGCGCCTTCTCCATGCGCTCGAATTTTTGCTTCGCCGCCGGGTCCTTCCCGTCGAGGCGTTGAATCAAGTTCGCGCGCGTCGGGAGCGGGACGACGCGCTGCAGCCCCTTGACGTCCTGCATCACGCGCGTTTTCCGCGTCGCCTCGTCCATCCTACGGAGGCTTACCTGGCGGTACATTTCGTCCGACACGTTCGCGGGTCGCACGTCGAACTTCTCCGAGATTTTCCCCTCGAGGATGTAATCTCCCGTCGGGAAGCCCTCACCGCCGTCCGCGGGGACCCCCGCGGCGCGCGCGCGCGCTGCCGCCGCCGCCGCTGCTGCCGCCGCCGCCGCCGTGTTCTCTCGGACGTCGCTGAAGACGTGGATGGGCTGCTCGTCCGGGGTCGTCTGCATGTCATACAATCGCGGGACGCGGTGCTGCTCCGCCAGAGATTTATCCAGCTCGAGGAAGTGGCGCTGGCGCTTCTCGGGCGGGGCGAAAGGATCCGCTGCGATTCGCATCGCGCCCAGGAGCTCTTTATCCTCCTCCTCTTTCCCGTCCTCGTCGTTCTCGCCGTTCATCACGGCGTCGACGCCGTCGTCGTCCAGACCGAGGGAGTCCGCGCGATGCAACGCCTCCGCGGCGGCTTTCCAAGATTTCGTCACAAACGCGGGGACGCGAACCATCCACGCGAGGTGATCGGCGCGCGTCGTGTCCAGAGCAGCGGGCCAGAGGAACGTGCGCAGGGCGGCGGTGACCGCATCCGGCAGGGTATCTTCCTTGCACTTCAGCAGAGCGCACGCCTGCGCGCGCCAGTGCGCGCGAAGGTTGGGGGGGGCGGTGTTGTCATCGCTCCACGCGGGGGTCTTGTACTTCCCTGCGAGCGCGCCCGCGCGCAGATGGATGGGATTGAGCAGGGCCAGGAGCTTGGGAAGCTGCGCCGACGCCTTGCGCGTCTCGAGGAAGTCCATCAGCGCCGATCGAAGCTGCTCCGAGCCGGGAGGGCCCGCGTCCGTGGCGTCCTGCGGGGATTCGGAGAAAGGCACGGGGAGAGAGGCGACGAGATCGATGAGTTTGGGGAGGGTTTCGCGCGCGCAGCCGAACGCGCCCGAAATCGCGCGGAGGGATCTGAGCGGGGGAAGACCCGAGCGCGCACCTCGAGCTCGGGTTTGACCTCCTCAACCTCATCTTTCACGCGTTTCCCCGCGGGCATCGTCGCTTCCGCCGCCGCGCGGGGGAGTGCGCGTCTCCCGACTGCAGTCGCCCCCTCTCGACCCGAGGGGCGGAACTAAAGCGCGCCGGACGCACTGGACGACAGTCGAGCTACGCTTCATCGACGATGGCCGCGACGCCAGCAGCCGTTAATATTCGTCGGTTCGATCGACCGTTGACCCACGACAAGACACTCGCGCGACGAGTGCTCGCATTGCTTCGCACCGCGCACTTCGGCGCCGCCGCATCTCGCGAGATGTCGGACGACGCCATGCACGACGCACACAAGCACGTCCAGATGCCCCTCATTCCGGGGATGGGACTCAACGACGGCCCGACGCGCGCGCGCCCGCGCACGCAGGGCCTCGATTTTGTCAACGGCATCCCCGGGCCGTTCGACAACTTCACGAATCGCCCACCACCCGTCTCCGCGCGCGCGCCAGGCAAGGGCTTCGCGCCTGCCGCCGCACCCGCAGCGGCCGCCGCTCCCTGGGAGAAGCACGACCCGACCTGGGGCGCGCTCGGGCGCCCGCGCACCGCGAATCGGCCGTCGTACGCGAGCGGCGACGCGCGCAAGCCCGCGTGGCTCGCCTTCGACGGTCTCACGCTGACCTTCTCCGGATTCTTCGAGGATCTGGAGACCACGGCAAGGACCGGGATGCGACGCGTGCGCAAGTGCGTCATCACGTACCATCTCGAGGACGGCACGCTAGACGTGCGCGAGCCGCGTGGGGTGAACAGTGGCATCCTGCAGGGCCCCATCCTCCGGCGCATGCGCGTGGACAAGCCCGACGGCTCGCCCTTCGAGCCGCTCGACTTCAACGTCGGCGTCGACGTCGTCATCTTCTCGCGGACGTACTCGATTCTCGCCTGCGACGCCTTCACGCGCGACTTTCTCACGCGCGAGGGCGCGACGGTCCCCCCGGACGTCCCGTTTCCCGTCGAGCGCGACCCCGCGCCGCCGAAGGGAACGTTTCCGTCGGCTCCGTCCCTCATCCGCGCCGCCGACGCGCCCCCCCACCTTTCCTCACTCGACCTCGACCTGCCCCCGCCCTCTCCCTTGGCGACGGCGGACGCGATGGGGCTCGCCCCGGGCAGCGTGACGAAAGCGGCGCTGGCGCTCAAGGAGAGCAAGGGGCGTCAGTTTCTCGAGCTCGACGGGAGGGTCCTTCGCTTCTTCGCCACCGCCGAGGGCGGGCGGCCCGGCGGCGACGACGTGCGCAACGCCCGCGCGTCTCGCGCGTTCGTCGTGCACTATTTTCTCGCGGACGACACCGTGGAGGTGCTCGAGGTTTTGCCCAGGAACAGCGGGATGGGGGACTTTCCGAAGATTCTTCGGCGGCAGAAGCTTCCGAAGCCGACGGAGGGGGGCGGGTACGGCGTGGGGATCCGACCGGCGGGTGAGGACACGATGCGGCGGCGCGAGCGCGACACGTACTCTTGGCGCGACCTCAAAATCGGCGAGGTGATCAGTTCGTACGGGCTCATCCTCACCCTGCGCGACTGCGACGCGCACACGCGGGACTGGTACGAGTCGGAGCTCGGCATGGACCCCGAGCGGGACTTCGAGGCGATGGCGCCGCCCCCCGGGCCGCCGCCTATCGTTCGCCAGCCGCCGCCGCCGCACGTCTCAGGGATCGGCTCCGAGCGCGACTCGCTCGAGAGCTGCTATCGCCTCGTCCCGAAACCGCCCAAGACGGTGGATTACGACCAGTGGGCGATGAACCAAGGGCAGGTGATGCGCTTCACCGCCACGATCGTCCCGCGGGGTCCCCCGGGGTCAGCGCGCGAGGTGGACGAGATCGATCGCGATCGGTCGTTCGTGGTTTCGTTTTTCCTCGAGGACGACACCCTCTCAGTGTACGAGCCGCCGGTGCCCAACTCGGGCCTCCCCGGAGGACCCTTCTTGCAGCGCCGCGCGACGAAGAAGAACCCCAGCGGCGGCTCCGGTTCCGCGTACCTCCGCGCGAGAGACATGTACGTGGGAGCGGTCATAGAGGTGAGCGGCCGATCGATGCGACTCAACGCCGCGGATGATTCCACGCACGCGGCGATGGAACGCCGCCCCGCGGAGTTTCCGCGAAGCGACCCGGCGAAGGTCAAGGCAAAGCTGCGCGCGGCGGTGGCGGCGCTCGGCTTGGACGCCGCGGCGGAGCTCAGGCGCGTCGCCGCGGCGGAGGACGCGAAGCTCGGCGGGGGCGGGGCGATGGTGTTGAACAGGGGGTCGTTCTTGGAGTTGGCGTGCGGAGCCCCGGGGTTAGAACCCGTGGAGGCCAACGGCGCGGACGCGCAGAGCCTCCACACGCTCTGGCGATCGCTGCCCAAGTTCGAGATGGATCTCGGCGCCACGCGCAAACCCGCCAGCGTCGACCGAGCCGCGCTCGAGGAGGAATACGTGCGAATTCCGGACGTCTTTGAAGCGTTAGGCGTGGCGTTTTGAAGAAACTCGCATCGTCGCTCACGCGCTCACGCTCGCGTCCATCCACTCCCGCACGAGCGCCACGGCGACCCTGAGCATCTTCTCCGTTCGACCATCCTCCCTTCCCTCGTCCACCGCGAGCTCGAGCCGCGCGAGCTCTTCTTTCCACGCCTTTTCGCACTCGCTCTCGCAGTACGAATGTTTCGTCGTTTTCGTTCCGTCGCACCCCCGCCCCCCGGCCGACCTCGGCGGTCGAACGACACCCTCGCGCACGAGCGCCTCATACACCGTCGTCTCTCTCTTCGGCGGCCCGGGGGCGCACTCGCAAAAGCCGGATGTTTTCTTTGGGATCGGATTCGCACACGGGGCGTCGTTTCGGGGCTCCCGCGGTCCCTCCGGGTCGCATCCGCCCGTCCGCCGCCACGCGACGCAGTGTTTGGTCTTCATCGCCTCCTCCTTCGCCGCGCGTCGCGCCCAGATCGCTTCCCGGCTTCGCTCGCACCCGTACGCGTCGAGGGCTTCGGGGAGGACCCAGAACTTCGCCTCTTCTCCGCCCACACGCTCGACTACGTTTTCGCAATATTTTCTCTTCCCCTCCTCCCCCTTGTTGAACGCGCGCGTTCCCTTCCCCGCGAACCCATCCAGCGCCGTGCCCGCGTCCACGAACATGTCCGCGCTCGTGGGCTTGGACGGGTGCGCGAGCTCGGTGATCATCACCTTTGCCGCCCAGCCCGCCTGGAACACGAAGAGCACGGGCTCGTCCGGGTTCCCCGAGTCGCGCTTCGCGGCTCGGCTGATTTCCGCGCATCGCGCCAGCGCCTCGTCCAACGCCCCCACCGACGCCGACACCTTCGCCGCGTCCACCCACCCGACGCCCTCCGCGAGCCAAGGGACGTCCTTTAGGTACCTGGGCCCCACGAGCGCGAGCTTCACGCCGGCCTCGCGCGCCGCGCGAACCCACCCGACGATTCCCTTCGCCGCCCACGCGTCTCGGTCGTCGTCGTCGGGCGTGCCCATCGGAAGGTAAAAGCATCCGGCGTGGAACGCGAACGGCGCGTAGTCTTCCGGGGACGCGCCCGAGCTCGAACGCACCGCGAAGCGCGAGGCGTTGAACCGCTCGTGCCATATCGTCTCGTACCGCTTGTTACACAGCCACCACGAGCCGACGGAGACGACGAGGTTTTCCAGGTCCGGCCACGTCTCGATGGCTCGCGCGAACCGGCGGCGCGCGTCACTCTTGGAGACGACGTCATTCTTGAGCTGTCCCAAGTCGCCGTCCGCGAGGCGGATCCACGCCCACGGCCTCTTCGCGCGAATCTTGCGCATGATCTGGCGGAGCATCTCGTCGTCGCCGTGGCTGAACGCGCTCTCGTGAACCTCGCGCAGGCACTGGTCGGCGTCCCGGCCGGGGGACCGCGCCGCGTTCGTGAGCAGGATGCGTTGGAGCGACCGATCGGGGTCCTCGTCCTCTTCCCCGAAGGCGACGAGAGAATCGGGGGGCGGGGATGCACGCGTCGAGACCCTCGATTCGGCCTCGACCGCCGACGCGAGCGCCTGCGTCACGACGGCGAAGTCGTCGGCGTCGCGCGCCGTCGCGAGCCTCGCGCGACGGGACGCGAACGGCGCGTCCGACGTTCGAACAGATCGCACCGACCACGTCCAACGGAGGGGGAGCGCGACGCACGCCACCGCGATGAGCATCGCGCATAAACGCTCCAGGGCACCTCCCCGACGCCCGCGGCGGCGGCGAGCCATCTGCGCCGGCGTCGGAACCGCACCCGAGAGGACGCGCAGCCGAGCATGTCAAGCAGCAGCACCTGGATCTCCGCATGCGAAGGAGAAAACTCGGTGTCACTCAACTACTTTCGTAGTCTAATAGGCTTCATAATACCGTAATATGATACCGTGCACTCACGAAATTCTCTGCTGCAAAAGCTTTGAGCGTCGTGCCCGTGAAAAGGTTGAAGTAAAAAAATTCTCAACACACATTTCCTTGCTCATCATCATCACATCAGTCGTCTCATCCATCAAGCATTAGAGTCACGGATCGTGCGACTGGACACTTGCACCACCCGTGTCTTCACGACAGCCTTGCGTCCCCCGGCGCGTCTGTCCCCGGCGCCTCCCTGTCCACGACCTCGATCGCGTCCTCCAGCGCCCACTCGATCCGCTCGAGCCCTCCATCCCACGCGACCTCCTCCTCCCCCTCGGGCGCCCCCGCGTATGCCTTCGCCTCCTCCCGAACCCCGCGCAGTCGCCGCCGCAGCGCGACGCGCGCGGGCTCGAGCGCCTCCCTCGCCGCGGCCAGCGCCTCCGCCGCGCGTTTCGCCGCCCGCGTGGCGCCGGACGCGGACGCCGACGCCGACGCCGAGGACGCGCCGCACGCTGACGGCCGCGTCGCCTCCTCCGACGCGCGATCGAGCGCCGCCGCCGCGTCGATCGCCGCGGTCGCCGCGTCGCGCCGCGCGGCCGCCGCCGAGCGCACCGCCGCGAGGAGCGCGGACGCGTCCGGCGTTTCATCCCCCGAAACCGAAAAATCAGCCGGCGCGGCGACGGGGACGGGCGATGGCCCGTCCGCGTCGGGTTCGCGCTCGCCTTCCTTCGCCGACGACGACGCGGAGACGCGCCGCTTGACGTTTCGCGCGCCCGACAGTCCTCGTTCCCCGCGCCGCCTCCCCGCCGCCTCCTCCGCGCTCGCGGCGTACGCGGCGCGCCTGAGCTCTTCCAACGCGCGCCGGAGAGCCTCGATGACCTCCCTCTCCCCGCTCGGGCTCGCGCGACGGCACCCGAGCAGGCCCGCGTCCCGGTACAGGTTCAGCGTGACGTGCGCGAAGATGACGCTGACGTACGGCGGGGGTTCGCGCGGGGTGTCGTCGGAGGAGGACGCCGTCGGCGGCTCGGGGGATTTCCCCCCACGGGGAGGGGCGAGAGGGCGCGGCGCGTGCCTCCCGTCCCCTCGGGGATTTCCCTCGTCGGCGGCGCGAACGACGCGCCCCCGCCGGAATGAATCGTCGCTCCGGAACGCGTCGGAACCGCCCGCGAGGAGGTCCCCGCTCCACGCCTCCGGCGGGCGCTCGTACCGCCGCGCCTCGGCCGAGCGGGCGCCCTCCGCGTGCGAGCCCTCGTCGTCGCCGTCGTCGCCCGGCCGCCGCGGCGCGTCGCGGCGGTTCGCCGTCTCAAAAAGTCGACTTTGAGGCCGTCGCCGACTCTGAGGCCGTCGCCGCCGACGACGACGAAACGCTTCACCCTCGCGGCGGATCGCGTCGCTCGTCGTCGCGTCGTTCCCGGTCGGTTCGTCTCCTCGCGCGCGAGGGGGTCCGGCGACGATGTGTCGCGCCTGGCTGAGGTCGAGCGCGTGCGTCGCGCCGTCGACGACGACTTCGAGCCACAGGCGACGCGCGCGGCGGCGGCGCGCCTCCGCCGCCGCCGCCGCCGCGAAGGGCGACCCGGGGAGAGAGGTTTGACCCGCGGAGGCGCTTCTGGCGCGGTCGTCGCTCTCGTCGTCCCCGAGCGGCGAGAAGAGCCGCACGCGAATCGTGCACGTGAGCTGGGCCTGGTCCGGCCAGGCGTCGTCCGGCGCGAAGGCGACGTGGAGGGCGTCGGGCGCGGCGGCGCCGGAGACGGCGAAACGCGACGCGTCGTTTCTCGTCATCGTCGGATTCGGCGACGACGACGCCCCCGACACCCCTCCGCCTCCGGGGGGTGCCAAGTTTTCCGAAGACGGCGCCGGCGGCGGCGGGGCGGACGCGGGGACGCCGTACTGCTCGCGCTCGCTGAAGTGGAAGCTCGCGCATCCGTCGAAGATGACGGATGGGTCCGGGTGCGCGCGGCCGCGCGCGACGCGGCCTCGCGAGGGAGGCGTGCGCGGGACGTCATCGCACGACGGGGGGACGCGTAACGCGAGATGCCGCGGGAGCGGCCGAATCGTCCCGTCCGCGTGGACGACGCGCACGAGACGCGCGTCGTCCTCGAGCTCGCCCCCGCGCAGGGGCGGACGCGCGTCGGGGGAGGGGTAAAGCCACGGCTGGCAGTCGAGGAACGCGAATCGGTTCATCGGCGACGGGCGCGGTGAAGTGCGAGGCGCGCGCTCGGATTGTGGAGCGTTGGAGATCCCTCGCGTCGGGGGTGCCGAGTTTCGCGCCGGTCGACCGGCGCCAGCAGGCGGCAGCCGCGGTTCTCGTTGGTCACGCCTTATCTGTCTGGCTCAGTTCCTGCTGCGCCTCCCACGGCGCCATGCGCGCCGCGCGCGCGATTCCGGCGCGGACGCGCGTCGCGCCGACCCTCGGACGCGGCGGTCTCGCTCGCCGTCGCACCGCCGGAGCCCCGTCGCGATCGCTTCGAACGGCGGTGAGGGCGCGGGCTTCGTCGGTAGAGGAGGCGTTCGAGAGATGCGGGAGGTTCACGCGCGCTTCCTCCGCGACGTTTTACTTCGCCACGCTCTTGATGCGCCCCACGCAGAGGCGTTCGGTGTGGGCGATATACGCGTGGTGTCGCGTCCTCGACGAGACCGTGGACGGCGTCGAGGCGGCGAACGCGGGATCCGCCGCGGCGTCCGCGCGGCTCGACGCCATCGAGAAACAGCTCGTGCGTCTCTTCGAGCCGACGGACGAGGATGACGGCGACGCGAACGTCGCGGCGGGCGCGATCGACCTCGCCTCGTCCGACGACGCCGAGCGCGACGCCTCGACGGTCGCCCTCGCGGCGACCATCCGCGCGACGCCCGGGATGGAGCCCGCGCCGTTCCTCGACATGATCGCGGGCATGCGTTCCGATCTCGACGACGAACGCCTCGAAACCGTCCCCGAGCGCGCGTCGGAACCGGCGGGTCACGCGTCTTCGAGATCCGTCTCCTCGCGCTTCGACTCGTGGCCGTCCCTGCGAACGTACTGCTACCGCGTCGCCGGAACCGTGGGTTTGATGACGCTCCCGGTGATGGGCGTCGCGGAGGGGTATTCCGTCGCGGACGCCGTCTCCGCGGGCGTGGACCTCGGCATCGCGCTCCAGCTGTGCAACATCATTCGCGACGTCGGCGAGGACGCGCGCCGGGGCCGCCTCTACATCCCCGCGGACGAGCTCCGCGACGCGGGACTCACGCCGGAGGAGGTCATGGCCGGGGTGTGCGACGAGCGATACGCGGCGCTGATGGAAACCCAGATGCGGCGCGCGGAGGAACACTTCGAGCGCGCGAAGGAGGGGACGAAAATGCTCGCCCCCGCCGCGAGGATCCCGGTCCTCGCCGCCGCCGAGGCGTACGGGGCGCTCGTGGACAAGGTGCGGGAAAACGGGTACGATAACCACACCAAACGAGCGTACACGACGACGGCGGAGAAGCTCGCGCTCCTCCCCAGGGTGATTCGAAGGGCGATGGTCGAGCGATGAGGAGAATCCGAAGGGAAAGGCGCGCGAAGGGGCGCGCGAAGAGGCGCGACGCTCGCGTCAAAATCAAAACAACGTTCGGGCGCGATATTTTACATTCGTTTACCCATTCCCGCGTCGTCGACCGGACGCCGCCGCCGACGCCGCGCCACGTTTTGGCGCGCGTCGCCATCGTCGCCCGTCTCGTCGCGCGACGCCCTCTCTCGGCGTCGTTTCTTCCGGCCCGGTTCTTCGCGCCGCCTCGTTCGTCCGCCGCGGTCTGAGCGCGGTTTCCCGCGTCGCTCGACCGTCGCGGCGGCCTGGACAGCGCGGGCGGCTGCTTCTCGACGACGACGCACTGAAACCTCCCCGGCGCGACCCACACGCTCGCGACTTCAAGCTTAGGCGTTCGGCGTTCAGAGCGACGCGAGGAGCGTCTCGAGAGATGAGCGACGGCGGTCGTGCGGGTGGCGTCGGCGTCGCGCGAGGGTCGTTGAGGCGCGCGCGAGGACGAGGCGGCGGCCGGTTGGGCGGCGACCGGGTCGGCGGCTTCGGGGGAGTCGGCGCCCGCCTTTCCGAGGCGGCGTTTCGGTCGCGGGGGCGGCGGAGGACGCGCGGGCGCGGGTCCGGGGCGCCTCGGGGGATCGGCGGGAATCGCGACGGCGAGTTCGGCGCGGCGCTCGCGAGAGGCCGCCTCGAAGGCGGCCTTGCGTTCCTTGTCGTTCTTCGCGTCGCGGCGCGTCGCGGCGATCTGGGCTTTCCGCCGCTCGATGACCCAGTCGAGGTCGCGGTGCGCGCGTCGGATCGTCCCGAGTCGTCGCGCCGCGTCTTTCTTGCGCCTCTCCGCGAGCCATGCCGCGAGGCGGCGGTCCGCTTTCCACGCCGTCACCTCCGCCGATGGCAAGCGCATGGATCGCCCGGCGGCGGAGTCGGGGGAGGAGGAGGCGCGGTCCCCGGCGGAGGAGCGCGCGATGCCCGAATCGGTCGTCGCGAAACGCTCGATCGGGAACGACGGAGACGGCGACGGCGGCGGTCCGAACCGCGGGGGGAACGCGACGCGCGCGGAGACGACGTCCGCGGCGCGCGAAGCGCGCGGCGAAGAGGATATCGTCGCCCCGAACGACATGCGCGCGCGCCGCCGCCTCTCTCCTCGGGGGGCGGGGAAGTGACCGCGACCGTTTCGTTTCGTCCCAGAAAAAAGAGTCCAGGCACGTGGAGCCGGCGGAGATGACCGCCGATGACGACTGATATTGACCCAGTACGATACGCGCCGCGAGTTGCAAAAGGATTCTCATAGACGGAACCGGACGACTCGGGAAACCAGGGTGCACGAACACTCGCTCGACGACTGACTACGATTCGCGCGTCGATCGCGCCGCCGGTCCCGTCGCGCTCGCGCCACTCCCTCTCGTCCTCCGCTCACACGCGGCTGTACCGCAGCGGTTTGTCTCTGAGGTAGTACAGCTTGGCCCGCCGCACCTTGCGTCGCTCGACGATCTCCATCGCCTTGATCGTCGGCGCGTACAGCGGGAACGTGCGCTCGACCGGGACGTTCGCCATCACCGACCGAAGCGTGAACGAGCTCCCCATCCCTCGGTTCCTCCGCGCGATCACGATCCCCGTGAACCAGTTCGCGCGCCGCCTGTTCTCCAGCACCTCCACCTTGACCCTGACGACGTCCCCCGGGCGGAACGGGACCACCGCGCTCGACGCGGCGATCTCGCGCATCTTCTCGTCCTCGAGCGTCTGCATGATGAACTTGCACCGCTTCTGGTACGTCTTGCGCTTGCGAAGCTGCGACGTGGGGGTGAACGCGCTCATCCCGCCGCCGCCCTTGCCGAAGTTGGGGTCGTTCCGTCGACCCGCCTCCCAGGGCGTGAGCGGGGGCTCGATCCCGCGCGGGGGGGGATTCAGGCGCGCGCCGTCCGAAACCACCTTCATCGATTTCGGATCGCGCGAGGCCAACCGGGATTTCGGGGAAGCGAGGAACGCGCGGACCTGGGAGTATCCCAAGGATCGAGGCGGCGAGGGAGACGTCCGAGGCGGCGAGGGAGACGTCCTCCGAGGCGGCGAGGGAGACGTCCGCGCGCCCGCGCACGTTCCCAAGGATCGAGGCGGCGTGGGAGACGTCAAGCGCTGCCGCCAGGATCGGAGCGCCTCGGGGGGGGAGGAGTGCGGCCAGGAAGGGCGCGCGCCGGCGCGCGGCCCGAACCCGGCACTCGAAGACGCCGCCGCGGCCGATCGATCGAGGCAAGCCCGCGCGACACCGCGCGCGAGGGCCAAAACTCTCGAGGTCGAGGGGGGGGGCATGCCGAACCGCGGCGGCGCGCTCCGAGCCCAAGTGGTGCCGGGGCGTACGGGGCCGGGAGGAGGCGGGAGGAGGGGGTTCTTTTTTGTGATGGTGATCAGGGGGTTTTGTAATGTATGGCAGAGTGGTAGTGCGACTTGATGATGGATCCTGCCCATGCATGATGACTCTTGTCGGGAGGATTTTGTGCGCACGTAGTAAATCGCCTTGCTTGTGAGCCTTGATGACTGCGGGGTCAGTGCGATTATTTAGGGGAGACTCGCGGCGCTCGGATGGCGCGCTCGCTCACGCGGCGTACCGGAGCGTTCGGACTCGCGTCGTCGCGCTCGGACTTAGGGTCACGGCCGGGGCGTTCGGATTAGGGTTTAGGATTGGGGTTTAGGGGATCTCCCCGCCGCGAAGCGGCGGGGAGTCAACCTTCGCGAATGGCTCCCACCGCGGGAATCCGTTCAGTCACAGCTGTGAAACGCAAACGATCGCTGTGAAACGCAAACGATCGCTGTGAAACGCAACCGATCGCCGCGCGCCACCCCCCCCGCGCGCGACCGAGCGCTCGGACTCGCGTCGTCGCGCTCGGACTTAGGGTCACGGCCGGGGC
>MDSW01049759.1_pt1 | contig 55191 bp, 47 predicted proteins | sample 811171 | NCBI WGS metagenome assembly MDSW01 (sample SAMN05326641, study PRJNA326480) | marine metagenome | isolation source: seawater | place: Atlantic Ocean: North West | collected 2012
TCCACCTGATGAAAGAGTAAAGCCAGCATCAGCAGCTGAACCACCAGATGTGGAAAAACTACTAAAGCCTGAAATTTCAAATTGAAAGCCACCAACTGGCGTATCATTGACCATATACACATCAACAGAACCAGATTCTGAATCATAATTAGTTAATGATAAATTTGCTGTCTGAGCAAATATAAAGGTTAAGAAAGTTAGTAAAAAAGTGATGGATTTAGTAAATCTCATTATTTTCTCCTCATATTTTAATTCTTTAATCTAAATTAATTTTAATAATTCTTTGTAACAAAATATAAAATTTAGTTTTTATAATATGTAATATAATTCACACATAACAAACATTTTATGAACTACATCACAAAATAAAAAGTATTTAAATATATTATAATATAATCATCCAATATTAGACTTATGTTGAAAATAAATTAAATGAAACTCATTTTAAAACAGTTCTAATTATTAACTAAATATGCAATACTTTGTACTGCTTTATCAAGATTTTTTCTTGTAATCGATGAAATTTCTAAAACTTTCACATCACTTGAAAAATTATATTTTAGCTTATTATCATTAATATCAATTTTTGATAAAAGTACAATTTTTGGAAGCTTATGAAGTTTTTTGTTATGATTTAATAACTCATTATTTAATGTATTATAATCGTCTTTAATATTATCTGAATTAGAGTCTATAATAAAAGCAAGAACCTTAGTTCTCTCAATATGTCTTAAAAACTGATTACCTAATCCTTTACCCATTGAAGCACCTTCAATTAAACCTGGTATATCAGCTACAACAAATGATTTATACTCTGAATATTTGACTATACCTAAGTTAGGTGTAAGTGTTGTAAATGGATAATCAGAAATTTTAGGTTTAGAGTTAGAAATCTTAGAAATAAATGTAGATTTTCCAGCATTAGGAAAGCCAACTAAACCTACATCTGCCAACACTTTTAATTCAAGATCTAAAATTAATTCCTCACCTTTTTCACCATCATTTGCAATCTTTGGTGCCACATTGACTTTTGTTTTAAATCGAGCATTACCAAAACCACCATTACCGCCTTTGGCAATTATTATTTTTTCATTGTGATTTTTAAAATCATGTATCATATAACCAGTAAGCTTACTCTTAATTAAAGTTCCTACAGGTACTTTTATTATTAAGTCCTCACCATTTTTACCATGGCAGTTTTTTCCTAAGCCATGCTTACCATTATTAGCTCTAAAGTTGTAATTTTTAGGAAGGTCTTCTAGCGTTGAAAGTTGATTGCTAGATTGAAAAATTATATTACCTCCATTTCCACCATCACCACCGCAAGGTCCTCCGTTAGGTCTGAATTTTTCTCTTAAAAATGCTATACAACCATGTCCACCATCACCAGCCTTAACATTAATAGTTGTTTGATCAATAAATCTCATTTAATTACATATTTTTTATTAATGCATCTCCAAATTCAGAGCACTTAAGTTCTGTAGCACCATCCATCTGTCTTGCAAAATCATAAGTTACTGTAGCATCTGAAAAAGTCTTATCCATGGATTTTAAAATTAAATCAGCTGCTTCATTCCAACCTATATATCTTAACATCATTTCTCCTGATAAAATTACAGAGCTTGGATTAACTTTATCTTGACCAGCATATTTAGGAGCAGTTCCATGTGTAGCTTCAAAAATAGCTTTTCCTGTTTGATAATTAATATTAGCACCAGGTGCAATACCAATTCCTCCAACTTGAGCAGCTAGAGCATCAGAAACATAATCACCATTCAAATTCATGGTAGCAATTACATCATATTCAGATGGACGTGTTAAAATTTGCTGTAAAAAAGCATCAGCAATTACATCTTTAATCAAAATTTTACCAGATTTAATTGCTTCATCCTGAACTCTATTTGCTTCCTGAGTACCTTTTTCGATCTTAATTTTATCATACTGACTCCATGTAAATACTTTATCACTATATTTTTGTTCTGCTAATTTATAACCCCAATCTTTAAAACTTCCCTCTGTATATTTCATTATATTACCTTTGTGAACTAGAGTCACACTTTTTCTATTATTTTTAATAGCATAATTAATTGCAGCTTCTACTAATCTTGAAGTACCTTCATTAGAAATTGGTTTCAAACCTATTCCACATGAATTAGGAAATCTAATCTTTGCATACTGATCAGGAAATTCATTTTTCATTATAGAAAGTAAATTTTCTAAATTTTTTGTTTTAGATTGAAATTCAATACCCGCATAAATATCTTCTGTATTTTCTCTAAATATCACCATGTCTATTTGTTCAGGATTTTTAACAGGAGATGGCACATTATTAAACCATGTTACTGGCCTTAAACAAACATATAAATCTAATTTTTGCCTTAAAGCAACATTAATAGATCTGATACCACCACCTACCGGTGTGGTTAAAGGACCTTTAATTGCAATCAAATATTCATTTATAATATCTAAAGTTTCTTGTGGAAGCCATATATTTTCATTATAAACTTTATTGGCTTTTTCTCCTGCATAAATTTCTAACCATTCAATTTTACGAGAATCACCATATGCAGCTTTTACAGCTTGATTAAAAACATTAACTGATGCTGCCCATATATCTGGACCAATTCCATCTCCCTCTATGAAAGGTATGATAGGATTATCTGGAACAGATAATTTGTTATTTGAAATATTTATTTTCTGACCATTTTTTGGCATTATTACTTTAGATTGCATATATAATTTATCCTCATTGATTTAAGTTTGTATATAATATTTATAAAAAATATATATTTACATGATATTGTTCTACAAAATATATGAAATTTTTAGGAAATTAACTTGATTTTTGAATTGCAGCAATAGTTGCAACATTAACTATATCTTCAACACTACAGCTTCTTGACAAATCATGTACTGGTTTATTTAAACCAATTAATAAAGGGCCACATGCACTATATTTGCCTAATTCTCTAGTAATTTTATATGATATATTTCCAGCATCTAAATTTGGGAATATAAATACATTTGCATTGCCATTTAAATTTGAATTTTTAATCTTTTTTCTTGAAATTGATGGAGATATTGCAGCATCAAATTGTATTTCACCATCACAACATATGTTAGGGTTTCTTTTAGTAAATAGTTCATAAGCTTTTTGAACTTTTTCTACTCTGTAATGATTTGCACTTCCTTTAGTAGAAAATGATAAGAATGCAACTTTTGGCAATTCTTTAGTAATTAATTCATGCATTTTTGAGGTATTTTCTGCTATAGATACAAGTTGCTCTACATTTGGTTCAGGTATAACAGCACAATCAGCAAAAGAAAAAATATTTTGATTTTGATTTTGATTTTCATTTGAGATCATTAAAAAAAAGCTTGATAACCATTTGGCTGAATTCTCAATACCTATAATTCTCAAAGAAGAACGCAAAACATCACTTGTTGAAGTGATAGCTCCAGCAACAAGACCATCAGCTTCCCCACATGCTACCATAGTTAAACCTTTATTTAATGGATCATCTAAATATTTAACTATTTCGTCTTTAGGCCAGTTATTAGTGAATTTTCTTGATAAAAGATAACTTATGTATAAATCATTATTTTTATAATCATCAATATTTAAAATATTAAATCCTAAACATTTAAGTCTTTTTGTTGCTTCAACAATTCTACTATCTTTTGATTCTGGTAAGATTAAAGTTATATCTTTATCGTAAAGATTTTTTTTTAATTTATCAAATATGTTATTCATATTTATTTTTTAAAGCATCTAATACAGACTTTGGCACATAATCTGATACTGTACCTCCAAGAGATAAAACTTCTTTAATTATTGAAGAACTTGTATATGTATACTTTTCATGAGGCATCAAAAAAATAGTGTCTATTTGATCATTTAATTTTCGATTCATTAGTGACATTTGAAATTCCGATTCAAAATCAGATAAAGCACGTAGACCTCTTATAATTATATTAGCCTTATTTGTTTTTGCATAATCAATAAGCAATTCATCAAATATTTCAGCTCTTACATTATCATATTTTGTTATATTTTGTTCAACTAATTTTAATCTTTCATTAGAACTAAATAAATAATCTTTAGTATTAGATTTATTTGAAATAGCAACTATTAAGTTATCAAATAATTTTGATGATCTATCAATTAAATCTAAGTGACCATTGGTAATTGGATCAAAAGATCCTGGATATATAGCTATGTTTTTTGCCAAAATATTACCTGCGTACTTCCATAATGTTTTATTCTAACATTTTTAATATTATCAAAAATTTTATTTTTTTTCATTTCCATACATAAAATACCATTTTTAAGTAGAAACTTTGATGCTATTTTCTTTATCCCCAAAAAATCAAATTCACCATATGGAGGATCAGCAAAAATTAAATCAAATTTTTTTTTATTCATATTTAAAAATTTATTAACATCACTTCTGTATAGCTTTATCTCATCATCAATACAGATTTGAGAAATATTTTTTAACAAAATTTTGAATACCTTAGGGTTTTTTTCAACCAACGATAATTCTTTTGCTCCTCGACTCAATGCTTCAATTCCAAAACCACCAACACCACAATATAAATCTAAAACAGCCTTACCATCTAAATTACCTAATATATCAAATATTGATTTTTTAACTTTTGCCTGTGTTGGTCTAACGGAAACATTTTTAATAAAAGATAATTTTCTACCTTTATATTTTCCAGCAATAACTGTAATCATGTATAAAATTACTTAAGAGGAAAATTCCATACTGGCTTATTTTCCCAACTAACTTCATCATTAGTTATGTAGCCAGGATTACCAGGATGAAACTTAAATATTAAAAATCTAGACTCTTTGTAATTCTCATCTGTTGGCGATGAAATAGTATAAAAAACATCATCTTCATCATATCTTAGTGAAATATCGAATTCTTTATTAGTAATAGGACATTTGAGATATTCTGCGTTTAAATCATATCTTTTTCTATCATAATCTTCTATATTAACTAATCTGTTCATGATTTCTACATTAGAAATTTTTCTACTATTAAAACTGTATTGAACAATTAAGGTGTCACCAAATTGAATTTCATTTCCTAATTCTTCCTCATATTCAGAAAAGAGTTCAGCCCATTCCTCATCAGATACATCTGACTCAGACTGATTGTCATCAATTATTTCATCGTCTGTAACTTCAATACATCCTTTGGAATTTTCCCATAGACAATTTTGACATCCTTGCATATTGCATTCAATCATTTTCCATAAATTTATATCTGATTTTTTATCTGATTGATTCAACCTTAATCTTAGAAATTTATTAGATACCTGTTCCTCTGTTTCTGTGAATTCTTGAGGATCAATATAAGTTAATTTATAAGTAGTATCAGTAATCCATTTACTTAAATAGCTAGAATCAAGTGTAAACGTTGAAGAATTATTAGAGATTCCAAAATTCCATAATGAATCATACTCGTTTGATGGTATATATCTAAACAAATATCTATTTTTTACATAACTAGTTTGCAAATCATTAATATCGTCTTTTATTGGTTCTTTAAGTGTATAAATTGTGTCTATTACATTTTCTGAAACTATAGTAGAAGTGCTAAATAGTGTATCTAACATAAAACCAAAATTTCTTGGAATATCTACTTTAAGTGTATCATCACAATTTGATCTATAAAATCTTACTAAATTATAATCTGCATAAATAGAATCTATGACATTTCTAGAAGGATTATAGATTCTAATTGTTGTATCTTGATAATCTGTTTGTACAATTGAAATGTAATCCGGAATGTCTTTGACATCTTCAATTTCAGGTACAGTATATTCTCTGATATATTTACCATCATCTAATTTGGTTAAATCATATACTTTCTTATCAATAAACTTCAGTCTTTGCTTTTTATCAACTGCAGATAAATTTAAATTATACTGTACTTCTGAATCTTGGACTGGGTTTCTAATAAATGTTGCATCATAAGAGCATGACATATAAATATCTTTATTTCCATTTAAATACTCATCTGCAACTAAAGAATCTCTAACATTCATAACAGTTTCAATAATTAAGTCTTTATCTTCAGTGTATTCACCAGTAAGAATATGATACGATTTTAATGCATAAGCAATATCAAGCATTCTTTTTCTACTTTCCTGAATTTTTAAATCCTGTTCATTCCAAATAATTGGTGGTAACGAAATTATTGAAACTAAAAAAATTACTGAAAATGCTATAATCCAATCATAAGCAAAAGCTTTAATCTCTATATTATTTTGGTTTAAATTTTTTATTTTATTTGCCATTAAGCTACTTAATTTTGGTGAACTTAGGTTCCCTACCTAAAATATTATTCATTTTTTCTAATAGTAATATAAACTCATCTGTAGAATTTTCCGAAGTTATTATATTAATTTTAACATATTGATCTCCATTAATTCTTCTTCTGGGATCAGGCATGCCTCTTCCTTTTATTCTTATAATTTTTCCGGACTGTATTCCCTTTGGAATTTTTAAGTTTCCTTTTTTACCAGATATAGTTGGAACTTCAATTGTATCTCCAAGTGTTGCTTGAGCATAATTAATCCATGCGGAAATATATAAATCACTTTCTTGTCGAACAAATAAACTGTGTTCCTTCTCTTGAAAATACACTACTAAGTCACCATCTTCACTTTTATTAATACCTTGATTTCCTTCACCTTCAAGAATATGATAATTGTCAGATGAAACGCCTGGAGGAATATCAAAAGAAATAGTAGCAGTATTTTTTTTCCTGCCACCAACTATTCCAGAACCATTACAATTTGAACAGGTAACTATATTTACAACTTGACCTAAAAAAGATCTTGAAACTTGCTTTACTTGTCCAGTTCCACCGCAAACATTACATTTCGAAGGATTTTGACCTTTTATTCTTTCAAATCTTTTTATCTTTATCTTTTTTGAACCTCCTGAATACATTTCTTCCAACGTAAGTGGAATTGATATTTTTAAATCAGTTCCAGTTTTTTTTCTTTGCCTACTTTGACCAAAAATATCTGAATTACCAAAAATATCTCCGAATCCACCTCCACCGCCAAAAACACTATTAAAAATATCTTCTACGTTGATACCACCTGAAAAACCCTGTCCTTGTGAGCCAAATTGTTGATACTGTTGGTGCCCCATTTGATCATACCTGCTCTTTTTTTCAGAATCACTTAAAACAGCATAAGCCTCAGCAGCTTCCTTGAATTTATCTTCTGCATCTTTATTATTTGGATTTTTATCCGGATGGTATTTCATTGCAACCTTACGATAGGCTTTTTTTATATCATTATCGCTTGCATTCTTTGAAACTCCTAAAATTTCATAATAATCTCTCATTTATTACCTTTACTTACAATAACTTTTGCATGCCTAATTATTCTATCTTTAATTTTATAACCTTTTTCAAATTCATTAATGATAGTATTTTCTTTTTCTTTTGATTCTTGCATCATAATTGCCTCATGATAATCTGAATCAAAATTTTTACCTAATGAATTGAAAGATGACACATTAAAATCAATTAAAATTTTGGTTATTTTTTCATTAATCATATTTATGCTATCCATTAAAATTTTAATATCCTTAATATTACTATTTTTTGAAATTCTATCTAAATCATCAAAAATTGGAAGAAATGAACTGATAATAGTTTTTACATTTCTATCAAAAGATTCTTCAATATTCTGATTAGTTCTTTTCTTGAAGTTTTCAAACTCAGCAAGGATTCTTAAGTTTTTCTCTTTGAGAATATCTATTTCTTGCTTTAAATCTTTTAATTTTACATTTGAATTTTGCTTTTTAATGTTTTTGGATTTAGCTGTTGATTTTGTTTTTTTATTTTTCATTTTTACTGGTTTATTTTTTTTTAATACCTAAATTGCTTCCTAAATAGCCAAGTAATATACCAAGAAATAAATTTAATGTTATATAGGTTTTAAGGGAAATTGTTGAAATAAATGAATTAATTATAAAATGATTATTTTCAAATACTATATTACTATTAAAAATTATAATTATCAAAATTGATGAAATCATAGAACCTATTAAACCTTGTAAAATACCTTCAATAATAAATGGTCCTTTAACAATAAAATTATTTGCGCCATGTAATATCATAGTTTCAACAATATCTTTTCTTGCATTTAAATTAAGCTTAATAACATTTGAAATATTAAAAATACTTATTACTAAGATTACTATACCAATTATGAAAATGAATGAATATATAGTTGAAACAAATTTTTCAAATTTTATTAAGTATGATTTAGGATAAACAATCTTACTTATAGAACTATTAAATTTTGTTTTAATGTTTTTAATTTTATCATCAATATCTTTTATTGATGATTCATTAACATTAAATGAACATAAACATGGTAAAAAACTCATATCTTCATTAATTAAATCGACCAAATCATTTTTTAAATTAATTTTACTTAAAACATCTTTCTTTGAATGAAAAGTATATTTTTTAGATGCAATTAAACTATCAATATTTTTGCAAATGATTTTTGATTCATATTCATTTTGTTTGCTATTTAAATAAACATCAATAACTAATTCTTGAGACTTAAAGTTTTGAGATAAATTATTTGAAACATTAGATAGATAAATTATAAAAGTAAGGAATAATAAACATGTTGTTATTGTTAAAGAAGAAATAACAGATTGTAAAGTATATCTTTTAAATGACTTAAATGCTTCTGAAAAAATAAATTTAAATTTTTCAATCATTTACTAGTTTTCCTTCATTAATTTCAATGAAATACTTAATTCTATTTTCAATTAAAGGATAATTATGTGTTGCCATTATTATAGTTGTACCTAATTCTGATTCATTCTCTAATAAATCTATTATATCATCAGATGCACTTGGATCTAAATTACCAGTTGGCTCATCTGCAAGAATAATTTTTGGTTTCTTAATAATCGCTCTTGCAACACAAACTTTTTGTTGTTCACCACCACTTAGCTCGTAGGGAAACCGATTAATTTTATTACTTAACCCAATTTTCTTTAAAACCTTTTTAACTCTAGTTTCAACCTCATCATAGTTAATACCTATTATTTGTAGAGGTAATGCAATATTTTCAAAAACCGTTCTGTCATTTAATAATTTAAAATCTTGAAATATCATACCAATATTTCTTCTATATTTAGCTAATTCATTATTTTTTAAATTTGATATATCTCTGTTAAAAACTATCACTTTCCCAGAATCTATATTAACAGATTTTTGTATAGATTTTATAATTGTTGATTTACCAGCACCTGTTGGTCCCATTAAATAAACAAATCTTCCAGATTTAATTTTAAATGAAACTTCATTTATGCCTCTGTTATTGGCTCTTTTAACTGATACTTTTTGAAATTCAATCATGTATATTTCTAAATAATGTTATATAAAAAAAATAAATATAATAGTAATAATAAAAAACCTGAAAATCGGGAAATTGATTTTGTTTTTAGATAAGATATAATTAAAATCAAATGCGATGTTACTAAAGTCAAAGAAATATAAAATAAATTACTTTGATTAATTGTAGGCTTTAAATCTGTTATTAAAGATGAAAAGCCCAATACAAATACAATATTTAAAATATTTGAACCAACTATATTACCTATAAATAATTTATATTGTTTTTTTTTGACTGATAAAACTCCAGTAAACAGTTCAGGTAAGGATGTACCAAGGGCTATTATTGTTATGCCAATGGTTAAAGAGCTAATATCAAAGTATTCTGCTATTTTTGTAGCATTATTAACAATCAAATGTGAACCAACTAATAACGAAATAATGCATAAAAAAATAATAGTTATGCTCAATAAAAAATTGGTATCATCATTTAAATCATTGAAGTTTTCAAGATCATCACTTTTAATTAACTTATAAATGAAAATTATAAGCGCTAATATAAGAATTATACCGTGAATGTAATTAATGGTCAAACTTAAATGAAGACAAATTATAGTATATATTCCTAAAATTAGAATAAATATAAAATCATTAATTACTTTAAAATTTAGATTTACACTATATATTAATGCACAATAACCAATAACTAAACTAACATTTGCTATGTTTGAGCCTAAAATATTACCAATAATTATACCACTTGAATCACTTGTGCTTTCTAAAAAGGCTATGCTATAAAAAGATACAATTAACTCTGGAAGACTTGTTCCTAAAGCAATAACGGTAGCGCCAATTACTATAGGTGAAATATTAAACCTTTTTGAAATTTTAATTGAATGATCAATTAAGTTTTCAGAGGAAAAATACATTATAATACAACCAATTAAAAATAGTAATAAATTAAATGACATTATGATTTATATAAATTATTATTAATAATATAATTTATAATCTCCTTGTTTAAAAATTGGTTTAATAAATTAATCTTATTATTACTTATTAGACTTCTAATTTCAGAAGAACTAACATTATAATCAAAATCAATAATATTATGCTCTTTTTTATTTTTTGAATCTCTATTGAAACATATAATTTTTACACTATTTATTATCTTATCTGCATCTTTCCAATTTTTAATATTTTTAAATTGGTCATATCCTACCACCATACTCAATTTTGATTTTGGATATTTATTTTTTAAATAATTAATAGTTTCAATTGTATAACTTGGATCATTAATTGATTTAATTTCAAAATCATCAATAAATACTTTATTGCATTTATCGTTATGTTTAATTAATAATTTAAGCATATCAATTCTTTGCTTAGAATTACATATTGGTTTTTTTTTACCTGGACTGGATTTTGCAGGAAAAAAAATAAACTTATCACAATGTTTTAAGCAATGTTGATATATTAGTTCATGTGCTTTATGTGGGGGATCAAATGTTCCTCCATAAAAAAAAATATTCATTTATAAAGCCTGTAATATCCAGATAAACCTAAACCATTCTTATAATCAGATAAAACATCTTTTGCTTCTTTGTTTTTGTTATCTGAAATAAATGTACTAGAAACTTGATCATAATAAGCTTTAGCTTGATCATAATCTTCATTTAGAATGTATGTAAATATTTTTGAAATTTTAGAATCATCACAATATTTTGTATCGTAATATTCTGATATTACAATATCAAAATAAAATAAAGCAGAGTCATATTTTCTAATTTTTAAATATAACCTTCCATCTTCATAGTTCTTTTTAGCCATTTTATTTCTCAAATCAATTATCATGTCATTTGCATCAGAATAGTAAATAGTATTAGGAAAATTATCTAAAAACTCTTGTATTACTTTAATAGCAAATTCACTTTGCGTTTGATCGTTCTTGTAGTCTAGAGTTAGTTGGAAATTACACTTAGACTTTAAAAATTGTGCCTCTTCAACCTTAACTATGTCATTAGAAAACATAGAAAAGTAATTCAAATGATAGAGAGCTTCTTCATAATCATTTAATTCAATATATGATTTACCAATTAAAAAATATGATTCAAGTGATAAGGATGATGTTTTATCATTCTCAATAATTATCTGAAATTGATTTTTTGCCTTTTCAAATTTACCACTTTCAAATAGTATTTTTGCATTATCAAACCGTTTTTTAAAACTCATATTATCAGACTGATTTTTAGTACCTGAACATGCAAACAAAAATAATAAAATAATAAATAAATTGACGTTTCTCATTAGTTTAATTTAATATTTAATTTTATTTCATAAAAATTTAAATCTTCATCAATACTAGCTTTCAGGGTAGTGTTTGAATTTATTTTACTTGTTATTAAAGCATCTAACATACTAACAAAATGATTGATAAATATGAAATTTACAAAATTATTCTTAGTATTATAATTTTTAACTGATTTATCATAAATAGATCTATATACACGTTTATTTGGACTAGTAGCAACTATATAGCCATTATTATCGTAAATACTAATTTCATTATTATCATTCCATCCCGAATAAAAATGATTATACTTAGAGATATTTTCATAAAAATTATGATCCCTAATAATTTGAACATTATAATTTAATATGAATGATTCAGCTGAATTAAAATCATTTAAATTAAAATCTATATAAAGTTGTTCAAAATTTTGAGAACTTGATGATATTATTCTAGTTATATCATCTTCAACATATGAAAACTTAATGTAATGACTATCTTCCCAAATTTCAGGATATATTAATGATTCATCATTTGCAAATACATTAAAATATTGATTATCTACATTATTCCAATTATAATAATTTGAACACCATGTTGAAAAATTCCAATTATGATTTCCATAATTTTGATATTCTTTTTTAAAATTATCTGCTTTTTTGCTGTAATGATTAATGCCTATTATTGATAAAATTTCTATACCAAAAAAAATTAATCCTTTACCTTTTTGATCATTTGTCAGATATTGTCCAGAGCCGGGCAAAATAGATGATTGAAGTAAAGCTTTAATTGAATTGTTTTTAGTGTATATTTTATTGTTATTTAATTCATTTTTATAATTATGTAAAATAGTACTCACCTTATATTGAGTAAATGTAAATGATAAAAATAATATAATAAATAAAGGTCGCATATATTTAAAAATCAAATAATAATTTAAGGTAAGTTTTACCTTTTGTTTCAGATCGGTCGTTTAATGCAAAGTGATGTTCAGCTGTTAAAGCTGCTGGATATCCGTAAAACATAAACCCTTTTGCTCTTATTTCTAAACCTGATGAATATTTCATGTTATCAATAAACTGTTTATTATGACCATTAAAAGCATTACCAAATTGGATTACTAATCCTAATGATAATTTATTAAAATCTAAATAATCAATAAAATTAATAAAGGTTTTTTTCAAAATTAAACTTCTTAGAGTTAATGTATTTACCATAATGCCAGAACCGGTTAAATCAGTTTCATAAAATGTATATCCTCTAATACCTGGGATACCTCCCCCAAAGAAATAGAAAAAGTCATCTACATTATCATTTGATAAGATTCCGATATTTGTTGAGATTTCTGTATCAAAATTTTTAAAAATTTTATTAAAATACCTAAAATCTAAATTCATTCTAGCTGTATTATTTGGCTTAAGAAGTGAACCTAATGTTCCATATTCTTCATCAATGGAAAATCCATCCATAAAATAATTAAATTCATAAGCATACTTAAAATTATAACTGTATCCATTACTTGGTAACATTTTACCTAAAAAATGAGGTTTAATTTTCTTAGTTGACAATTCAATAGAAATACTGTGTCCTTCATAATAATCAAATCCTAATTTACCAAACGAGGTAATTGTTTCATTTTCACCATTAGTAATAAATTCCTGAGTAGCTAATTGAAAAATATTTTGCTTATAATTATTATATGCATAAGCAAATGTTATCTTATGTTTAAACAAAGGCATTTTAAAACCTAAATCAGAAGAGAATATCTGATAATTAACTCTATTATTAATTGAAATATTATCAATTAATTCATTATTTATATTAAAATAATCAAATTGTTGTTTTGTATGCCGAGTAGCCCAATAGAAATTAAAATAAAATGTTGGTCTAAATTTTTTATAATCAAACATTAAAAAAGCATCTAAATCTTTAATTTCATTTAAAGAAAAACCACCAAAAAGTGATAATTTACCAATCATATCATCTGAGAATAAATAAAATCCATACTTTGTTGTATTATAATCAAACATCAACCTTGGGACAAAATGTAACTTCGTCATTTGATTTGAATATTTCTTGCTTTCTCTGTGATAATTATTTTTTTCTAAATAATTTAGATTAGATATTTGAGGTATTTTATATTCATCATAACCAATTAAATTATTCGAAATAGATTGTAAATTTTCAATAAAATAAATATTATATCCTCCATTTTCAAAAGAGGAATAAACTAATTTATCTCCATGAAAATCTGGCATAAATGAACCACCATAACAATTAGTTAAAAACTTTAACTCATTATCTTCATCATAATACGAAATATTGAAAATACCATTAAAATCCGTCGAAAAATATAAATTTTCATTATGGAATACAGGATTTCTGATATCATACTCATTATCTAATATTTTTTTAATTGAAAAAGTTTCTAATTCTAAAATATAGATATCTCTTCCATGACTATCAATGATATCAAAATATAAATTACCTAAATGATCCCAATTACTAGACCCAATATATTGCTGATTAGAAAAATTTGTAACTTTTTTAAAATTTATACTATCGATTTCAGAAATATAAATATTACTAACTCCATCAATTGTAGATATTACTGATATCAAATTATTTTCTTTGTTAAATGAAGGTGAACGAAATCTTGAATCATAAGTTAATTGAACTGGCTCTTCATCATTTAAAGACATTTTATAAATGTTAAAGAATTTTGAACCATTTGAGTTTGGTTTGCTTCTTTGAGTGAAAATTAAAGTAGTATCATTTAGCCATGTAGGAGCATATCTTACACTTGAAGCAATTTTTTTTGAAGTAGAATCATTAAAATCATATACAAATAAATCAGTTTGCCCAAAGTAATCACTATCTTTATTTGATAAATATGCAATTTTTAGGCCTTTAGGGCACCATTTAGGAAAGATATTAGTTGTACCTGATGTAGTTAATGATTTTCCCATTAAAAAATTTTTATCGACATTTGATAGCTTATTTTTATAATCACTAATTAAAAAATTTTTCCATTCACTGTAAATATCATCACCATATCGTCCAGTAGCTTTATAAATAGCTTTATTAATTGAATATGTATGTTTAGATAAATAGTTGGTTATTTCAGATAAAATATCTTCACCGTAGTTATTAATTAAAAAATTTGAAAAAGAAAACCCTTGATTATAAACAGCTTCAGAACCTAACCCTTTTTTACCAAATGAATTCATTTCATTTAAGCTTAATAATTTATCATTTAATGTCATATCTCTTAAAAACATATCTCTATGAGTGTCCCAATAATCAAAAGATAAATCTGGAGTCATAATTTGAGCTGCACCTTCTGCAAACCACGGAGGAACAGCTACTCCAGGTACTGGAACTGAATACATAGTATTAGGAAATCCATATAAAACATCCGGTCTCTTTTCTTTTTCATATGTAAATCCTTGAAAATAAACAGCTGGGAATCTGTTAGAAGCTTTCATAGACTTCCCTATTTGAACAATATGGGTAAATTCATGTGTTATAACATTTTGAAGCCATCTGTGTGAACCTCTTAAATCAAAGTCAAGAGGAAGTGCCCAAATCTCAATCTTATTATCATAATAATATGCAATTCCATTTGAAAAATCATCTGTATCTTTGATTACAATTGTAGTTTTACTACTTGGTTTATAATTATAATAATCTGTAATTGGATTGAATATTTTTTCTGCAACATATGCTGCCTCATTTACTGTACTTTCACAACCTTCATGATAATGGAATATAAAATTTTTAGTTTCGAATGTTTTCCAAATCAATTCAGGATGATTATACAATGATTGTGTTATAATCATTGAAAAAAATAATATATGAATTAAAATTTTCATTTAGTATGCTACCACAATTTTAATAATATTCTGTTTTGTATTGTTATGTAAAATTTCAGCGTAATATAAACCAGGAGATAGGCTATTAGATGAATAACTTATTTCATTGTAATCGTTTAATATTAAATCATCTATCATTGTCAATGATTCTACTTTATGTCCAGATAAATCATAAATATTAATTTTTATATCACCTTGATTATAAACTTTAAATCTAAATGTTGTTAAATCATTAATTATTGGGTTAGGGTAATTGTAGAAGTTACCAATATTGCTTTGGTTATAATATTCAGGTATTATGTGAAACCCAGTTGCTGAAGGAAAGTGCGAATGTGAGCTATGTTTCTGCATCCAATAAGAACCATCGCTTGTTTGATAGTCATAAAATCTAACTCCGTCTGACAATTTTCCGTTTATTGACAAAATATCATTATTTGAAATTGAAGGTAAGGAATATATATTTTGTCCATCAAGAGATAAAATTTCTATATAATCATTATTTCTAGAAACCAAAACAATTCCATCAATATCATTTTCTAATATAAGAACTGTACCATCATAATTACCTGATATAGGAAAACCATTAACTAATGTGTTATTAAAATTTTTCGCATAAATATTCCCATTCTCATTCCATACAATTTCATCAAATCCATCATTATCGATATCTCCTAAGGAAACATTTTCACTATCAGTAAAATCTTCAATATTTAGAAGAGCTAAATTATTGATATCATTATAAAAATAACCAAAATAGTGTTTAGAATCACTACAAATAAAATTATTTTCTTGATCAAGGTAAGCTGAAACACATCCTAGTGTATCGTATGAGTTAGATATACCACCATCATCTGTTAGTACAATACCATTTACAGATAAATCCTCTCTATGGTTTAAAATGTAATTTTCTAAATTAAATTCATAAACTTTTGTGGAATCGTTATAAAAAACTGATTCTGCAGATGTTCCTATTATAGATAAATTTTTAAGAAAGTTAAAATCATTATAATTTAATGGAGATTGATAATTAGCTTTAACTCTCATTACATCTTTTGAAATTGAATCTAAAATTTCAAAAGTTAAAAAAGAACTTATATCATCATTAGTATTAGAGTTTGGATTTGAAAAATTATCGAAAATAACCGGTTTATACCATGTACCATTATTAAATTCACATGAAAATTTACTGCTAAAATCTAAAATTATATAATTATCATTTATACATATTTCTTGATTATTATTTGTATAAAAGTAAGCCTCATTATTTTTATTCCAAAAATCCCATTTAGTTCCATTTGTTGGGTTGTTAGCTGAAAATAAAGCATAACTTTCAAAACCAATATCTAAAGCTCCATCAGCTTCTTCTATAGATACAGATTTATTAAAACGATCATTATTAATACCATCATATAATTGAATTTCAGGCTCATCAATATGCCAAATTAAAATTCCAGAGCCAGGTAGCCCCAAATTATAATTAGTTACACCTACAATAACTGAATCTTCTGAAAATTCAAAAATATTTTTGTCAATCAAATTATCAAACCAGTAACCTGAAGAATCAATTGACATTGTTGATTCTATACTTAAACTGTCAATTTTATTATTATAATTTTCTAATAAAAAATATTCATTATTAGATATACCAATTTTATAAATATTATTTACTTCCATATCAAACACTAATGGATTAAAACTTAAACTATCTGTCATATCAGTAGGTAATTGCCAAGATTTTAAAATTCTAGTCCACGGACTTGGCATAGCAGGTATGACGCCTCTACCATTATTTGAACCATAATCCATTAATGAGAAGACACCGACGCCTGGTTTTCCTGTTTGTGTATCAAACAAAGGAGGTAAACCTAAGGCATAACCTGTTAAAAAGGCAAATGTTCCAGTCATACCTAGTTGATAACTACAATAGTTGTCATTAGCGTAAAAAATATCTTCAATACTATCGTAAAATATCATATTTTGAGTCTCAGGAATTAAAATACCTGAAGAAACTTCATTTCCATTAATTTCTGGAAACAATAAATTTTGAGGAAACATTGATGGCTCTATAAATGCACTTTTAATATCATAAATTGTTGGATCAAATGTAGGAAAAGTAAAATCCTGGCCAATTCCTGCATGAAAAATAGTGAAAATAATATCTTCAAAAACTAAAGTTGGATTTTCAGTTAAATATTGCTCAATATCATTTTTAGATACTTCAAGTGATTCTTTAAATAATCTTGATAAATCGTAATCACTATATGAATATTCTCTCATGCTTTTAGAGAGTTTATAATATCCTTTTTCATGGTTTGGGTTAAGTATAACATTACCATTTATATTTATATTTTCATTTGATGATTTGTAAAAATAATTAGATAAAGCTTGAATTTGAGCTACAAAATAATCATGATCATGAGGGGGTCTATCTACGATAAAACCGGAGCATCTATCATCATCTGAATCATTCCAAATCATTTCAATATCAAGTTCTTGCAAAAACGAACCGTCCCCACTTGTTAAAGGATCATTAATGGTTTCGTTTTGAAATTCAACCATAATTGCAATAATATGTGGATTAAGAATATCTCTATTTGTATTTAGAGTCTTATAATTTGATTTACCTATATATGAAAAAATAGTATTTACGAATATAAATAACAGTAGAAATTTAAAATAATATTTCATCTAAACTAAATTTCTGCGCTAACAGAGAAAAATAATGAATTACTTCTTGGATGACTTTTGTTGCCAGCTGTATATCCAAAATCAAAACCATATCCTCCAAACCTTAAGCCAGCACCAAAAGTTGGTGCTTTTATATCTCCTTCTTGATCATAAATATAACCAGCTCTTAAAACAAAGTTTTCTGTGTACCAAAATTCAAAACCAGTATTTAAAATAATCTCTTTAAATTCATCTGAAAGTTTTCTGTTATCATCGCTACCTAGCTCTTTGTATGCTGTAGAACCATCCCAATTAGAGTAGCTTGCATCACCAACGCAATTATCACCACAAGCATCAACTTCATTTTGGTTACTTGAGTCAATTAACTCACCCTCATCAATTTGACCATTAGTTACAGCATCAGTATAACCATCAACCCAATACCAACCACCAATTCTCTGATCTCCATCCCAGTCAATATCACCACCATAATACCAATCATCTAACCATGCTGTAGCCCAAGCTTTATACCAAGGATCAGAATAACTTGCCTCATTTTGACCTGATGAATTAGTGTAATTATCGCTTCCTGGACCACCACCTATAAGTCCGTCACCATCCCAATCCATTGATGGATATTTAGCAACTAATAATTTTTGCATATCAATCATCATATTGAACCTTGTAAATTCGTCTTCATATAAGTTACCAAAAAATCCTAATCTTATATTAGTTGGAGCAGGATCAGCCTGATCTTCATCAACAAATGATATTGGAGGACCAATATTAGCAATATTAAAACCAAAATTAAATTTATCTTTAGGTTCAGCATAAACTGGAATTTCTTCCCAGGTATCAAAATTAGTTACCGCATCAGTTGTATCAACAATTTCATCTACTGTATTAATCAATACCTTATCATAACCAATAATTTTTGGTTTTGATTTTACTTTTAATAAATAAGAAATATCAAAAGCAAAATCTGTTGAATAGGGTTTACCTTCACCGCTTTCTCCAGCGACACTTGCATCAGCTAATTTTTGATGATAAATTTTGAATCCTAGCCCTATGGAAGAATTATCTGTTAATAATGTACCATAAGCAAGGTCTAATGCATACATATAACTACTAAATGAACCTAAATAATCACCAACTTCATTAGTTGCAGTTTGTTCTCCAAGACTAAGAAAAATAAGATGACCACCAAAACCACCAATATCTCCATATGGTGCTGAAAAACCTAGATATTCATAATATAAATCTGGAACTAATGATTTTAACCAATTTACATGCATTCCAGCTAAACTTCTCTTTTTTTGAAATGCAAGTGAAGCTGGATTATAATATGAAGCATAAGCATCATCAACTCTAGCAACATTTGCTTCACCTGTGCCTTGAGCTGCAGCTCCTGGAGAAATCAAAAGAAAAATTGCGCCAGCTTCTCCAACAGGAAGCAGAAAACTAAATAACAACATAAATATAAATAATTTTATTTTTTTCATAATTACCTCTGATAAAAACAATTCTTTATTACTAAACATTTTAAAATTGAAATTGTTCCAAATTTTATAGCTTTGACTTTAAGAAATTAAAAAATTTTATTTTCCACCAAAGTTTATATTGATATTAAAAAATGATTTTGGATCATTTTTAACTTCATTAATCAATGAATTTGTATTATCAACAACTTCGTTAAGATTGTCATAAAGAGTATCATCTTTTAATAGTTTACCAAGAGTACCTTTACCATTATTTAATTCATCAACTAATGTTTGTAATACTTTCATAGATGAATCAAGAGTACTTGCTGATGAAGCAAAAGATGTAAATCCACCAGTTACTATCTCTAAATCATGTGTAAAGTTTTCAATCTCGTACAAAATGGAATCAACCTGACCAAGACGAGGTTCTAAAGAGGAATCTAAATTAGATGAAAAACTATTAAGCTCGCTTGAGAAACTTTTTATATTTGATACAATATTATTAATTTCATTTGAAATTTTAAGAGATTTCTTAGTTTCATCAACTAATGAATCTGCATTAGCGATTATATTTTGTATTGCTGAAACTTCTTTGTCAGTTAAAGTTGATGAAAGTTGTCTACTAAAAGCACTTAAATCTTTAACTACTGGGTCAATGTCATAAGTATCAGTATCAATCGCTCCCTGAACAACATCATTTTTTGAAATATAGGTATCTGAGCTGCCAGGTTCAATTTGAACATGTGTTTGTCCAAATAAAGTTGTTTTAATTTTGAATATTGAACTGTTTGGTATTTTTATACCTAACTGATCATTAATAGATAGCTCAACTACAACACCATTTCTGTTATCAAGAATCTCAACGTTAGATACTTGACCTATCTTCTGACCTAGCATCTTAACTTCACTTCCTGATTCTACTCCCATACCATTTTTGAATAAAACACTAAATTTATATTCAGTATTTATAGAGCTATCAGTTAAGTATATAATTAATGATACAAATACAGCTATACCTGTACTAACAAACAATCCTATCCAAAATAATTTACTTTTATTATCTGTTTCCATAAATTTTCCTTAACCTAAACTACTACTACCAGCAAGAAATTGCAAGATAGTTTTATTTGAACTATTCTTCATATCATTAGGCTTTCCATCATATTTTATTACACCTTCATCTAAAAATAATACACGATCTGCAACTGTATAAACTGTTCTCATTTCATGGGTAACTATTATTGATGTGAGTTTTTCTTCAACATGAATTTTTTTTATAAGCTTATTAATTGTGTCAGTCATTATAGGATCTAAACCAGTTGTTGGCTCATCATATAAAATATATTCTGGTCCTGCCACAATTGCTCTAGCAATGCTAACTCTTTTTTTCATTCCACCTGATAATTCAGAAGGCATAAGATTTTCTACTCCATCTAAACCAACATCTTTCAAAGCTTTAACTGATAAATCTAATATTTCTTTATTAGAGTATGAAGTTAACTTTTTTAATGGTAGAGCAAGATTATCTATTACAGACATAAAATCAAATAAAGCACCAAACTGAAATACCATTCCTATTTTTGATCTAATTTTTTGCAATTCTTTAAAACTTAATGAATTAATCATTTCATCATGCAACCAAACTTCTCCACTATCTGGTACCATTAAACCAGTTATATGTTTTAGCAATATACTTTTTCCTATACCACTTTTACCAATGATACATATGCATTCACCATCATTTACAGTTAAATTTAAACCTTTAAGAATTTCATTATCACCAAATGATTTATATAAATTGTTTATTTTAATCATAAAAGTATCGCTGCCAGAACATAATCTAAAATAACTACAGTTATACACGAAACAACAACAGTCTCTGTTGTTGCTTTACCAACTCCAGAAGCACCTCCTTTAGCATAGTAACCTTTATAACAAGCAATAGAAGTAATTGAAAAGCCAAAAAATAATCCCTTAACTAATCCAACTAAACTATCTGTCTCAATATGACCATATATTTCTAAACCTTGAAAAAACATAGTTACCGTTAAGGGTTCATATGCATATGTGCTAGCAACTAAACCACCTGTTATACCAAAAATATCGGAAATTATAACTAAATAGGGGAACATAATAATTGCCGCTAATATTCTAGGCATCACTAAATAAGCTATTGGATTAAATGATAAAGATTCTAAAGCATCAATCTGTTCTGTAATTCTCATTGTTCCTATTTCGGCACATATAGTTGCACCAATTTTACCTGTCATAACTAATGCAGTTATCATAGGACCAAGTTCTAAAACAACAGAAGTTCCAACAACGCTTCCTAAATACTGAATTGCTTCTTTTGTTATTGGAAAACCTGTATCTACATCAAATTGGTAGGCAGCTTGTAAACCTGCAACCATACCAGAAAATAAACTTGTAAAAATAACAATAGGAATTGATTTAATTCCAATTATAATCATTTGATTTAAAATGTTTGACAAGTTTTGTTTCCATTGATTAATAGATTTAAAAGTTAAAAAAATAAGTAAGAAATATTTTCCTATACTTTCAATAGAATTGATAAAAATTGTTAATGGATAATTAAAAAATGATTTCATTTATTTTTTTAAATCATCAATATGTTTTTGGAATTCAGATATATCTTGAAACTCTCTGTAAACTGAAGAAAATCTTATATATGCAACATTATCAATTTTTTTTAGTTCCATCATTACTAATTCTCCAATTTTTCTTGAGTCTATTTCTACGTTGGATATATCGTTAATTTTATTTTCAATACTTTTAATTGCATCCTGAATTATTTGTTGAGGTATAGGTCTCTTTTTGCACGCTATCCTAAAGCTATTCTCAATTTTTTTTCTATCAAATTCCTCTCTAGCTCCGGTTTTTTTTACAACCATAGTTGGAGTTATAAGAATATACTCATACGTTGTATATCTATAACCACAGTTTAAACATTCACGCCTTCTTCGAATACTGCTCGAGTCTTGAGTTACCCTTGAATCAACTACTTTTGAATCAGAAAAACCGCAATTCGTACATTTCATAGATTTTTAATCCTCATATAATGGAAATTTTGAACAGAAATCTTTTACGTTATTTTTAATGTCAATCAATAGTTGTTCATCGTCTGGATTTTTTAAAACCTTATCAATAAAATTAACTATAATTTTCATTTCATTATTTTTCATACCTCTAGTTGTCATAGCCGGTGTACCAATTCTTATACCACTAGTAACCATTGGTGATTTCGTATCAAAAGGGACCATATTTTTGTTTACGGTTATACCTGCACTCTCAAGTGATTTTTCTGCTTTCTTACCAGATACAGATATACTAGAAAGATCGATTAAAACAAGATGAGTATCTGTTCCATCTGATACCAAATCATACCCTTTTGATTTCATTTCATTAGCAATAGTTTTTGCATTATCAATAACTTGTTGACAATAAATTTTAAATGACGGTTCTAGAGCTTGTTTATATGCCACGGCCTTAGCTGCAATAATATGCATGAGAGGACCGCCTTGAATGCCAGGCATAATAGAACTATCTAGTAGCTCAGATACCATTTTAATTCGGCCACTTTTAGGGGCAATTTTACCCCAAGAGTTTTCAAAATCTTTACCCATCAAAATCATACCACCTCTTGGACCTCTTAGTGTTTTGTGAGTTGTAGATGTAATAACATCACAATAAGGCCATGGACTTGGGTGATGACCTGAAGCTATTAATCCAGAAGGATGAGCAACATCCCCCATTAAAAAAGCGCCAACTTTGTTAGCTATATCTCTAAATATATCAAATTCTATAAACCTTGGATATGCGCTACCTCCACAAATTATTAACTTAGGTTTATATTTTAAAGCTTTTTCATTCAAATCATCAAAATCAATTCTTCCAGTTTCTTTAACTACACCATACGAAATAAAATTATACATATTACCAGAAAAATTTACTTTACTTCCATGAGTTAAATGACCTCCATGAGCTAAATCAAGTCCCATAACTATATCATTTGGTTTAAGAAAAACATTAAAAACTCCCATGTTTGCTTGAGAACCTGAGTGCGGCTGAACATTTGCATATTCTGCATTAAATAACTTTTTTAATCTATCTCTTGCAATATTTTCAGCAACATCAACAGATTCACAGCCACCGTAGTATCTTTTACCAGGATATCCTTCAGCATATTTATTTGTTAAAACGCTTCCTGCTACTTCTAATATTGAATTACTTGTAAAATTCTCAGAAGCAATCAATTCTATTGTACTTCTTTGTCTATCCAATTCATCAATAATTGTTTGGTAAATTTCAGGATCTTCTTTTTTTATATTTATCATAATTATATTTTATCTATTTTATTAATTCTATTTTCGTGACGATTTCCCTCAAAAGGTGTTTTAAAAAAAACCTCTAATATTTTAAATGCATCAGTTTCTCTAGTTAATCTAGAACCTAAAGCTATAATATTTGCATTATTATGTAATCTTGACATCTTTGCATGCGTCTCACTAGAACATAAAGCAGCTCTTATACCTTTAAATCTATTTGCAGCAATTGAAATACCAATTCCAGAACCACAAATTAGTATACCAAACGAATCTTTATTTTTTTTTACGCAAATTGCTACTTCTTTTGCAAAATCTGGATAATCTACTGACTCATTTGAATGACATCCACAGTCATACAAATTAAAAGAACTTTCATATTTTTTAAGTATTTTTTCTTTTAAATCATAACCTGCATGATCTGAACCAATAAAAATTTTCATAAATTAACCTCCAGAAATTATTTTATCTACAGATTGCTCTACCCAAGAATAACAATTACGATCAGGATTAATATCGATCGGTCTAAGCTTAATTTCTGGGGTATCCACTAAAAACCAATCCTCTAATGTAGGTAGAACATTTTTTTTGTTAGATTTAAACCATTCAATCATATTCTTAGATTCTTTATTACCTTGTTTAAATGCCAGTCTATAGTATCTGTAAGAAATTTCATAAACTGCTTTATCCTCAAGATTTAATTCTTCATCACTACATGACTCAACTGAATTTTTGAATAATTGAGCATAGTTTAATAATGCTAAAGGATTTGTGTTTGAAATATTTAAAGCTTTTTTAGCCCATTTATGGGCATCTCTAAATTTTTCACTATCTTGATAGATTTTTGATAATTCTATAACATAATTAATGTTATCAGGTTTCATTCTTATTAATTTCTTGTAAAGGATTAAAGCTTCATCCTGATTATAATTATCTAGGTATACTTCTGCTGTTTTAAGCATTAATTTTTCATTTGATGGAAATTTCTTAGCCATCTTAGTGAATTCTTTTAGTGAATCTTCAAACCTAGCAGATTTTGCTAAACTGGATGCATAGTTATAACAATAATCAAAATTTTCTGGATTTTTTTCACATCTTTCTTTATCAATTGCAAATTCATCTTTACCTAATTTATTGTAAGCTAACTTTAATTCTTGATTTGCAATATCATCATCAGGATAAAAAGAAATCCATGCTTTTATAATTCTTACTTGATCGTTATACATTCGATTTTTTCTATAAACATCAGACAAACGTTTAAAATTATCCACACTACTATCCAATGTTATTAAAAATTCTAAATTTTCAATTTCAGCATCTGTATCATTCAATCTTTTTGAGTTCCATACTGCTAATTCAATAAGTTCAATATTCTCTGGCTCATAAGATAAACCTTTACTTATAGCATTACTAGATTCAATATCTTCACCAATCTCTACATAAGCTTTAGTTAAAACTGAAAAAATATCAACAGCGTAATCAACAGTGCAATTACATGCTATTGCTTGTTTAGCTCCATCGATTGCCTCTTCATATTCTTCCTCTTCAAAATATTCAATTGCCCAAATTGATAAATTCTCACAAGGAATATCCTCGTCTTCACATTCAATTTTCTCATCATCATTTAGTGAATCATCTAATGATTTATTTTGTTCATCATAACTAACATCTACTGATGTAGAACAAGAAAAAACTATCAAAGATAGAAATAATAATAAAATATAATGCATAAATTTTCCTTTCATTACTTAAACCATTTATCAGAACTAGAAATTCCTAAATATAAATTTATATAATTTTCATCAAGTTGTTCTGAAATTTCAATTGAATTTTTACCTAAATCTAAAGTTGCGTCTAATGTGATATTTCTTATCATATTAAAACCCATTCCAAAAGTTAAACCAAATTTCTTTGATTTTATATTTTCATTATATGAATCAATATAATATAATCCAGTTCCAAATGTCATTTCAGTATCAACAACATTACCATGATAACCAAAATTAATTTTATTTTTACTTAAATCAGGATTATTTAAAATATTTTTTTCTGATTCGAAAGGTTTATAAGTATAATATTCAAAAATTATAGATCCATTTTTAAAATATCTAGAATATCCTAAATTTAATTCTAGTGGAGATGAAAATTCAAAAGTATTTTCGTTATTATAAGTTATACCTCCAATTTCTAATGCTCCAGGAGCTATATCATCATAAAAATATTCTGTTATTTCATTATTATTTAAAATATTTATTGAACCGATAAAATTATTTTTAGATTTTATGTATGATGTTTCAAGCTTAATTCCATAACCGTTAAAATTCTTAATAGAGGTAAATTGATCTAACGAATTATTTGTGTATGATATTTCTTCATCAATATTATAATTTATATTATATATATTATGTTTAACATAAGTGTACAAGCTTCCAAATATGTACTCAAAACTAATACCAAAAGATAATTTATCATTTATTTTAGAGCTAAATAGAAATTCTGCAACTGATGGGCCTCCATTATAAAAATATTCAGATTTATATGCTAATGGACTTTCGTTTATATTTCCCGCAAAATAACTATAGTCATTTTCAATTATGTTTGAATTAATTCTATAGTATGGTGATATTGAAACACCAACAGCTAGTTTGTTTTCTTTTATTGGTACTAAAAAACCAAAATAATTTAACTTTTGCTTATAATAATTTTTATTATTTATTGTTGAAAAATTAAAATTAGTAGATACTGAAAGCCTAACCGATTCAGACATGAAAAAATTACTTAAATTATCAGTATTTAAATGATTATTAGAACTAAATAAATTAGACCAACCCAAGGATATATTTGATGGATTTGAAGTAATTATCTTTTCACCAGACCCATATAATGATGAATAGTATTCAGCACAAAAAGATAACGTAATAATTAAAAATATTTTTAAAATTAATTTCATTTATAGTAGTAGATCTCCATGTAAGGAAGGTTTAGTGTATCAATTATTATATTATTAAAATTATATGATGGTGGGTATTGGTTTGGATCTAAACCAATCATAACTCCATTATCATATTCAGTCTCACCAGTAATATATTGTTGAACTAAATTACCAATTGGAACTATTAATGAATCAGGATCATTTGGAACATAGTAAGAAAATAATGTTGATACTGAATCACTTTCATTTAAAAAATCAATTATAAAATTATTTGACTCTAAAATGTAATCTTCATTATTAATATCAAAATAGAGTTTCATTTTACTATTATTTTCATTTATAACTATATCTTGATTATCATAAATAAAATCATCAAATTCATCAAAATTCAATGTAGGAATTATTCCATAACTGTAGTTTAAAAATAAATTTTTATGCAATATATTCTGAAAGTTATTTTTAAATAAAGATAAATTATTAATGAAACTATTTGAATTTACCTTAGCGACATTTCTTTCTTTATTGATCCAACTAAAAACTTCTGTACTATACCTTTCATGATTTATTCGAAATTCTAATGAAGCTGGAATGATTTGTGAGTTTGTTTTAATATTTGCAACTAAAATTGAATCGTTTTGCATTGATATTGAAGATATCCAAAGTTTTAATGAATCATTTTGCTGATTAATAGACTGATTAAAATATTGTATAGCATCTCCTTGAATATCATAAAATATTGTATCAGAAATTGAAATTTCGTTTAATGTATTAATTGTTGATGTTTCATAAATATCTTCAACATTATCTGTACCAAAATCATCAAAATGTTCACTGATACCGTTCATACTATCATGCTGAAAATTAAGTTCAGTTCCTTCATTTTGATCCCAAAGACCATTAAGCTCTGTACCATCTAAGTCTGGTTCTACGTAGTTTATATCATTTGGGCAAATATTATCACTTCCACAGTCTTTCCAATTATCATTGTTAGGATCAATATTATAATCATCTATTAATGAATTATCATTACAGTTATTATCTACTCCACAATCATCAAAATTCTCTCCAAATTGATATAACATATCATTTTGTTTTCCAGTTATATTATATCCATATTCTTGTGGACTATAAAGACTATCTATGCCAGTGTCAAAATATGGTTCACCATAATCATATAAACCATTATCTTCACCAACATCATAATAACCTACAAGTTCATATTTTAATCCATCTATTCCAACATCTGAAAAAGGTTCACCTTCATCCCATTGATTATTACCCTCTAAACCTTCTCCATTGTCCCATTCATTATTATTATTAATATCAAACCAGTCATCATTTGCAGGATCATTATTAAAATTATCTAGATTAGGATCGATACCATTATCGCATAGACCATCAAAATCAGTATCTTCACATATTGGTTCAACGTCGCAATTATCTAAATCAATGCACAGGCAACCTTCATTTGAATCTTCATATATATCAGGACATGCATCTAAACCAAAATCTTCGAAATTTTCTCCAAAATCCCAAATACCATTATTCTCAGTTCCCAAAATATTATACGCTGATAAAGTTGAATCTACAACGCAACCTCCAAATCCATCTTCAAAAAATGAATTACACATATCTAAGCCAAAATCTTCTAAATACTCACCTTCATCCCACATCATATTACCTTCAGTTCCAGTTGAATCTATAGAATTCCAATTATCATTGCTAAAATCATTAAAATATTTTAAAAATTTAATATTATCTAACCAAAGTTTAACACCAGTTGAATCATAATTAACTTTATTAACCATATTTAAATCAATGTTTACAAGGTTTACATCTTGCTCCAATTGTGATGAATCTAAAATTGGTTGAGAAAAATAATAGTCTGACCAAATTAAGAAATCATCTATTTGTTGTATTACTAAATCATCATGAGAATTTGATAAATATATAAAATTGTTTGAATTAAGTAGTGAGTCTGATATAAATTGATTTGTATTTGTTATCAATGGAATTAAATCTTTAATAATTAACTTATTTGAGGTTTTATTTAATTCTTGATATTCATCATAAATAATACTTAAATACGGCTCAGTATTAACAAAATCACTTATATAATTTGAAGATGCAAATTCATAAGTTTTAGATGAATTAGACTTAATCATTAATATTTTATCTAAATTATTATCACATAATGAAATTTGATCATTCAAATCATCTTGAATTATTATTTTATCACTAATATCAATATAATATTTACCTAAAGCTTGATCAACAAAAAGTCTGTAATCATTATTGTTAATTTGTGAAAAGTTAATATATATAGAATCTTTGATAAAATTTTCAGAATCTAACCAGTCATTTTGTAAATTATAGACACTGTCAGTTTTTGAATAAATTTCAATATCAGATTCGTTTAACCAGTATGCTGATATATCAGGAATATCTATATTATTTTGAGGCAAAGAATTATTACTACTATTTGAATTATATTCATTAATTAAGTCTAAAACTAAATAAATTGATTTATAATCTAATGAATCAATATCGCACAAATCATAATTCATAAAGGTATTATAATCAAATTTAATAATGCCATAGGTATCATTTCCTGCATAAAAAACTATGGATTCATCTGAAATAGGTAAAATTTGATTGTTTTTAGATTCAGCTAAATTTAAATTAAATTTTCTATACTGTAATTGATCTTGATTAATATCGTCGACTGATATAGGGTTGTCATCAAACTGACAAGAAAATAAAATAAATAAAAATAAAAATAAAAAATTTTTCATAATATGTTAAATGCTTTAAATCCCCTAAAGTTTTAAAATTAATGAATCGATTTTTTCTAACAATTTAAGCCAATCTTGATTTTCTTCTGGAAATTTCCATGATCTCGTTTTTGCTTTTTTAAAATTTTCAGAAAAGATTTTACTTTTGCTTATTTTTTTAGAGAGGGTTTTATTATCAACATCAAGCAGTACATTCATATTAAAATGAGATAAAGACTCCGATAAGACATCCATACCTTTTTTATATTTAACATTTATACCAAAATTTTCATAATAATTTGATTGAATTTTTCTATTGTTATCTAATGAATGAATAAAATTTAAAGTCTTGATTTTTTTGTAATTTTCATCCTCATTAAACTTATTTTTTAAAATAAGAGGCAACATAGATGTTTGCCAATCGTTTGTGATTATAATATCAGGATACCAAAATAGTTTTTTAAAAGACTCTAATAAAGTTAGGCAAAATAGGGAGTATCTTTGAAAATTATCTTTTATGAATTGTCCATTTTTGGATTTATATATTAGAGGATTTGTATTTGCGAAATAATCTTTATCTAAAACAAAATATACCTGAACTCTAGTTCCTGGGATAAATGCTGATTTAATACTTAAAATTCTTTTTGAATCATTAAAATTAACCGGAACCTCTTTCAATCTTATTACTTCTCTAAGAATATATTTTCTTTCGCTGATAAAACCATATTTGGGTTGAGATATTCTGATATCATAGTTTTCCTTATCATTTAGAAGCATTGATATTTTTTTTGAAAAATCCGATAATTTGTAAGTTTCACAGAATGGAGATATTTCAGAGGTTAAAAATAAAATTTTTGTTTTTGCTTGACTCATAAATTATCCTTTTACAATTATTTTAAGTTGATAATAAATTCATTTGATTTATTATAATATTTACTTTTTGGAAATTTTGAAACTAGTTCATTGAAAGCATTTATTGCTAAATCATTTTGATTTAACTTAATATAACAAAGACCCATTTTATAGATGGTGTCTTCTGCTTTATTTGTATTTAAATAACTCATTACTTTATTAAATTCTACTACAGCAGTTTCATATTTATTTTGAATGAAATAGATTTGAGCAATCCAAAATTGGCAATTATCAGCCAAATCTTTAGGTATACCATTATCTATTAAATTTTGAAATTTATTTAAACTTTTTTCATAATTTCCTTGCATATAATACTGATGTGCAGCTTGATATTCATTACTAAAATCAATTTTTTTATTACTTACGTTTCGATAAGTAATTGAATTTGAAAACTCTATTTCATCAATACTATTTGTTAAAGAATTAATTTGATTTTCTATAATTACCATATCAGTTACTAATGAAAAATATAAACTATCCATAAAAAAGGCGCGATCCTCAAGAATGTTAACTTTATTTTTAAGTTGAGTAATATTTTTAGAAAACTCCGGACCTATTAATAGTGATTGTTCTATTTTAAAAGAATCAATCTGTAAATTTAAATAATTTAAAGAATTAGCATGATTCTTTTTTAAACTGTCAAACGCATTTTCAAAGTATAGCACATTATTTTCTAAATTATTAATTTTATCTTCTTGTCTTGATAATGCTATCTTAAGCTCAATAATTTTTTCAGAATCGGATAAGTTTTGATCATCTATAACTTGACTAAAGTCAATTTCAGAATTTGTGTTACTTCTTTTAGTAGCGCAACTTGAAATAAATAATAATATAATTAAAGAAGTAATTTTTAACATAAATACGTAAAAGTATAGGCACCTAAATTTAATATGCCTACTAACAATGAAACAATGTTTAATTGTTGTTGGATATATTGTTTGCTAAACCAATCATAATAAAGGTTGATAAAGTAAAAGTTCCTCCATAACTTAAAAGAGGAGCAGGTAGGCCAGTAACTGGGGCAATTGCTACAACCATTCCTAATGAAATTATACAGTTAAAAAATAACATTGATGAAAATCCAACTATAATAAGTGAATTGAAAATGTTTCTAGATCTATAAGCATAATCTAATAACCAGTAAAATAAATTCATATAAATTAAGATTATCAAAAATATTACAATAAAACCAAAAGCTTCACCTATACTTGCAATAATAAAATCTGTGTCAGCTTCTGGTAAATAATCTAATTCTACTTGAGTACTTTGGCTTACACCATTACCAAACATACCTCCAGAACCAACTGCAATTTTTGATTGAGCAACTTGATAGCCTCCATCTTGTGGATTTAATGAAGGTACAATAAAATTTTCAATTCTTTTTTTTACATACGTAAATGTTTTAGAATCTTTGCTTTCTAAATAATTCCATGAAATATCTGATGCTACACTTGTTAAGATGTTAATTACTATGATTGAAGAAGTAATTATCACTATGTTAAATTTTTGTTTATATAATTTAGATAAAAAAATAAAATTTAAAATTATCCAGGCACTTAATGTTACAATTGGAGTAATTATATCCATATTAAAAGATTCATGAACCAGAAAGCTCATTTTAACATAACCAGCACCAATAGGAGAAAAAATTAAAAAACAATAAGCTGGTTTCAGTCCTGCCCAATAAAGCATTGGTATAAAAATTGATAAATACACAAGTGAGGTACCAATATCTTTTTGATATAAAAATATTAATGCGGGAATTAAAATTATTATTGATGAAACTAGAATTGTGAATGGATTATTAATATTCTTTTTGTTATCAGAAAGGAATTTAGAAAATGCTATAACTATAATTATTTTACCAAATTCGGATGGTTGAAAACCAAAAAACCAATTTTGTGCTCCTTTGACTGCATCATCTAAAAAAGGTAAGAGAAGCATTATAATGGTAATTATATATAGTTGGTATATTTTTTCATTTAAAAATCTAATTCTAAAAAATTGGATTATAAAAAATGTTATAAAACCTAATACTATCCATAAAAATTGTTTTTCAACTCTTGATAATGAAAAATTTAAACCCAGTATAGAGCTTTCAAAATTACCTGCATAATTCAAAACATATAATGAAATTAAGGGTAGAATAACACATGTAACTATAAACGGAAATCTTATATAAAATTTTTGATTTAAAGTGAATATTCTATTTATCATTATATTGTTTAATTTGATAATTAATTATTTCGTTAGAGATTTCTTTAGCTAAACCCTTAGTTTTTGTATTTGTATTTTCTATCATTACAACAATTGACATCAATTTTTCATTGTATTCAATATATCCAGCAAACCATGAAATTAAATCTTCTGTTGAACTATTTGATTTTGATTGAGCTGTTCCAGTTTTACCTCTTACAATTACATCATCTTTACGGAGACTATATGCAGTACCACCTTCTTCATTAACAACTGAATAAAGTGCATCTTGTAAATTAATCCAAATATGTCTTTTTATGGAAGATTTTACAGGAATTAGAGAACTTTCCATAACTAATCTAGGTTTAAATGTATTACCATTTGTTGCAATGAGATTTATAGCATTAATAGCTTGAAGAGGGGTAATTGCATTTGCACCCTGACCAATAACCAAGTTTGGCATACTACCTCGCTTAGGCCATCTTTTACCCTCATTAATATTCATCCAATTACTATCTGGAATTCTACCTTTTTGTTCAAAAATTTCTATACCAGTTTTATTATTAAAACCTAATTTTTCTGAATATTCATACAGCTCATCAATAATTAAATTATCTTTCTCTTGATATTTTAATATCATATCATAAAAATAAACATTACATGATTTTTTGATTGCATCATTAATATCAACTTCACCATGACCATCTTCTTTCCAACATCTATATATCTGAGGTTTTCCTGGATTACTAAAATCTTCAAGTTCAAATTTACCATCACAATCTACTTTTAAATCATTGGAAATCAAATTTTTATCCATAAACATAATATAAGCAACAAGCTTATGAAGAGAGCCTGGCTGGTATTGTCCTACTGTAGCTCTATTTAAAAGAATTTTTTTTTCAGTCCAATCATTCCAAATTTCATGTTTTAATGGTCCAATAAACTCACTTAAAGAATAATTAGGTGAACTAGCCATAGCTAAAACTTCACCATTTAAAGGATCCATACATATAACAGAACCAGTATATTGTTCTATTAATTGTTCGACTGTATACTGCAAATCATAATCAATAGTTAATTTTATATTATCTCCTGAAATTGATGGAATATTATCTTTTTCATTATCTAAACCATAATCTAAGCCATGTGCATCTATAATTCTATTTTCCATACCTTTTTTTCCTCTAAGTTTATCTTCAAACTTACTTTCAATACCATCTACGCCATAAATATCATTAATATCATAACCCTCTTTATTTACTTTATGAATAGGTACGGGTCTCAAATAACCTAAAACATGAGATAATCTTATATCTTTAGAATAATATCTTGCAGGATTTGATTTGAAACTTAATCCAGGAAAATGAATTTTATATTCACTTAAAAGAGCTTTAGTTTGAAAATCAATATAATTTATAATAGAAACAGGTTTGAACTTTCCTTTTCTAAAATACTTTTTTATGTAATTTATTGAATCAATAAAATTTTCTTTTTTTACTAGAAAATTTGATCTTTTTTGAGCTTTATCAATAATAGAGTAAAATAAATTAAAATTAAATGATGAATCATTAAAATTTACAGGATATATTTCAATTGAAAATGTTGATCTATTAGATACAATTACTCTACCATTTCTATCTGTAATAAAACCTCTAGGAGCATTTGTCTTTACTAAACGACTGCTATTTCTATCTGAAGCAGATTCAAAAGATTCATATTTAATAATTTGAATAAAAAAAAATCTTAATGTAATTATTGAAAAAATAAAAAAAATAAAAAAAATAAGGTTGTTCTTGCGTTTTGCAAATAAAGCAGAATTATTTTTCAATTTTTATTGCTTCCTTAAAAAAAAATTTGAAAATATAAAATAAGTAAATAATGTACTAAGTAAATTTATTAAGCTAATAAAAATAATGAGTAAAAAACCATTTGATAGACTAATACTAAATTGCACGATATTAAACAAAAAAATCAATGACAAAATTAATAAATTTTTAAAAGTTTCATTATTAATTTCATAAATTAGTATATAAGAGTAACCAAAAATAGTATAACAAATCATATTTATACCAAACAAATTAAACTGAGTTAAAAAATCAATTATAAAACCTATTATGAATGCAATTATTAAAAAAATAGATTTATTAATTTGATTAATCAAGAATAATAATAGAATTATCAAGAAATCAGGCGTAAAATTAATATTATTAAAACTTAGATTTGGAAAAAATAAAAAACATAAAAATAATAAAAAATAGAGTATCATTTTTTTACGACAAAAACATTTCTTAAATTATTTATATTTGCTAAAATTTCTACTGTAATATCAAGCTCGTGACTAATTGAATTATTTTCTACATTTATAATTCTAGCTACTGGAATATCTGGCGCATAAATATTAGAGCTTGAAGTAGTATATAAAGTGTCTCCAATTGAAATTTTATTTAAATATTTTTTTGCAATAGATTCAATAACTCCTCTATTGCCATTTTTGTATGTAAACTGACCTTTTATATTGTTTTTAGTTTTTACAAACACATGAAAATTTTTATCATTTATTTTATGGACCTGAGATGTGTTTTTTGAAATATAAAATGTTCTTCCAACAAGATTTCCATCATAATTTATTACAGCTTTAGAATCTTTAGGAATATCATCCAAGTAGCCTTTATCTATGGTAAAAATCTTTGCTGATGATGACATAGAATGACTTAATACTTTTACAGAGGATAAACTATATGTACTACTAGAGTTTTGTATGTATCTATAATAGTCTTGAGCGTCTCTTATTTTTTGTTTTAAAAGTATATTTTCTGATATGGTTACGTTAAGTTTACTAATTATAGAATCGTTTATGCTTTCTAAATTGTTAAGATCAATTAATGTTGATTTAGGAATAAACAGTAACGAAAAAAAATTTGATAAACTGTTTTTTGTTTTATTTACAAAAGGCATATCTTTATTCATAAAAAAAAAGATTGATGTAAAACAACATATAATAAATACTATAAAACTTGTATTCTTTTGTTTAGTAAACATTATGTATTAATTAAAATTCTTTTCTTATTATAATCATCAATTTCATTTAATACCTTACCTGTTCCTTTAACAATTGCAAGGAGTGGATCTTCGGATACATTTACTGGTAATTGAGTTTTATTTCTTATAAAGATATCTAAACCTTTAAGAAGAGAACCTCCTCCAGTTAAAATAATTCCATGTGATTTTATATCTGTAGAATGCTCAGGCGGTGTCATATCTAATGCTTGTTTGATAGCTTCAGTAATATCTGAAACAGCAGGATGTAATGCTTTAGTTATTTCATCAGTTGAAATTTGAATTCTTTTTGGTAAACCTGATGTTATATCTTTACCAGTAACATTGAATTTTTCTGAATGTAATTTAATAGCAGACCCAATACTTTTCTTTATATCTTCAGCAGTTTTTAATCCAATTTCTAAATGGTGATTATCGTGCAACCAAGAAACGATTAAATCAGTCTGTCTATCTCCTGCATTTTTGATAGTTTTTAAACAAACTATATCATTTAAAGCAATTACTGCAATCTCAGTTGTTCCACCGCCTATGTCTACAATCATATGCCCAGTGTGTGAAGATACATCAATACCTATACCAATAGCAGCTGCCATAGGCTCTTTAATTAAATATACTTGACTTGCATTACCACCTACCTCAGCTGCTTCTTTAATCGCTCTTTCTTCAAGCTTGGTTACACCAGAAGGAATGCATATTATTATTCTTGGTCTAGAAAAATTACTAATATTTATTTTTTTTAAAAATTCTTTAATCATTTCATTGGCCATATCATCATCTGCAATGACACCATCTTGAAGTGGACGAATTGTTTCTAAACCTGGAGGCGTTCTTCCTAACATTTTATTAGCTTCATTACCTACTGCACATATTTCATCATTTATTACATCTCTAGCAATAATTGAAGGTTCATTAAGAATTATACCCTGACCCTTTACCCATATCAAAGTGTTTGCAGTACCTAAATCTATTGCAATATCAGAATTACTTGTAAGTTTTTTAAAAAATTCTTTAATCATATTTTTCATAAATAACCTAATGGAAAAATAACCTTTGATTTGTAAAAATCATAGATACTTTTAAATTATCTGCTATACTTATAATTTTTTCATCTTTGATTGACCCACCAGTTTGAATAAAATGCTTTATACCAAAATCATTTGCAATTTCTATACAATCAGGGAAAGGGAAAAATGCATCAGAGGCTAAAATTGCATTTTCGGTATTTAAACCATTTTCTTTGATTTTTTGTATTGCTATTTTTACTGAATCAACGCGTGACATTTGACCTGCACCAACCCCTAAAACTTGTTTTTCATTTGCAATAACTATTGCATTTGATTTAACATATTTTACAATTTTCCAGGCTAACTTCATAGCATGAATATTTTTTTTAGATGGCTTTAACTTTGTTACAATATTCCAATCATCAATATTATCTTTAATTTGACTATTAGATTGAGATAAATATCCACCCATAACAGACCTAGTTGATCTATTAAAAAAATTATAATCATTATTATAAACAATTACTCTAAGATTTTTTTTAAGCTTAAGTACTTCTAAAGCTTCTTTTTCAATGGCTGGACAAATTATACATTCTAAAAAAGGTTCAATTAATTTTTTTGCAATTCTTTTATCAATTTTCCTATTAAATGCTACAATACCTCCAAAATAACTTACAGGATCACAAGAAACTGCTCTTTCAAATGCATCAATTAAACTATCACCGATTGCAAAACCACATGGATTAGCATGTTTAACAATACAACAACACATTTTATTAAATTGGTTAACGATAGATATAGCTGATTCCATATCAAAGAAATTATTATATGATAATTTTTTACCTGATAATTGATTAAAACATGATGAAGTTAAATCAGTATAAAATGAAGCTTGCTGATCTGGATTTTCACCATACCTTAAATCAAATGACTTGGTTAAATTAATATTTAACGCATCATAACTATGTATTGATTTTTTTGTTTTTGAAAACTCTTTAAAAATTAGTGAATCATATTTTGAAGTTTCTAAAAAAACTTTCGATGCAAATTTCTTTTTAGTATCAAAAGATAAATTACCATTTGATTTTGAAAATTCTAAAATAAAATCATCATATAAATTAGGGTTACACAATACTGTTACATATTTAAAATTTTTAGCTGCAGCTCTAATCATTGATGGTCCACCAACATCAATATATTCAATTAATTTATCAAAAGCTAAATTTTCAGAAATCATTTTTTCAAATGGATATAAATTAACTACTACAAGCTCTATGTTTTTGGTGTTTATACTTTTTAAATCATTTATATGATTTGAATTGCTTAAATCTGCAAGTATTCCTCCAAAAATATTGGGATGAAGTGTTTTTACCCGCCCATTCATCATCTCTTTTGCACCAGTAACAGATGATATTGATGTTACTTTGATACCATCTTTTTCTAATATTCTTTTTGTACCTCCAGTAGAAATTATCTCAAAATTATTTTTTACTAAAAAACGTGCCAATTCAATAATATTAGTTTTATCCCAAACACTTAATAATGCTCTCTTCAACAATTACTCCTTTATTAATGGTTTATTATCCGTCCAAATAATCTTATTATTACAAAAAAGTTCAACTGCTTTAGGGTAAATATCATGTTCAACTTTTAATACTTTTTTAGCAATTTTTTCAGGTGAGTCACATTTATCTAACGATATTTTTTTTTGTAGTAAAATAGGACCAGTATCATAATTGTAATCTACAAAATGAATTGTTGCTCCAGAAATATTATCTTTATTTTCATAAACTTTTTTATGAACATTCATACCATAAAAACCCTTGCCACCATATTTAGGCAACAATGATGGATGTATATTTAAAATTTTTTTATTATAAAAATCAATAAATGATTTAGGTATTTTTTTTAAATATCCAGCTAATAAAATTAAATCAGGTTTATATTTTTTGATTTTTGTAAACAAAATATTTTGATTTTTATCGCCTTTAAATTTATTTGAATTATAAACAAACGTTTTAATTCCTAAACTTTTTGCGTATTCGATGGCACCACAATCAGAATTATTAGATACTACTAATGATATTTCACCATTAATATCTTTTAATGAAATATATTTATATATATTCTTAAAGTTTGTACCTGATCCAGATGCAAATATAATTATCTTCTTTTTCATTTATAATTATTTTTCAGTTGATTTTTAATCTCATCACAAATCTTATCAAATTTATCTACATCTTTAAATATATTGAAATTATTTGTATCAACTGTTAAGACATTAATGTCTTTAATTTTTGAAATCCAATTCTTATAGTAAATATTTAATCTATGCAAGTAAGTCTCATCGATATCTTTTTCATAATTTCTATTTCTATTATTAATTCTATCTATCAAGGTATCTGTTGATGCTTTCAAATAGATAATCAAATCAGGTTTTTTAAGAAATTGAGTCATATTTATGAATAGATTATTATATGTATCCCAATCTCTTTTAGATATTATTTTCATATCATAAAGATTGTAAGCAAAAATAGATGTGTCTTCATAAATTGTTCTATCTTGAATAACTCCATTTTTCTTATGCATGATTTCTAAATGATGCTTAAATCTATGTTGTAAAAAATATATCTGTAGATTGAAACTCCATCTTTTCATATCATTATAAAAATCTGATAAGTAAGGATTGTCGTCTACTGATTCATAATATGGTTCTAAAATCAATTTTTTAGATACAAGATTTGTAAAAGTTGTTTTACCTACTCCAATATTTCCAGCTACTCCTATAAAAGGTTTATACTTCAAATCAATTTTCCATAAACTATATCTTCACTTAAAAATAATAATTCTACATTATATATTTTATTTATCATTTTAACATCACCTTTACAGTACACTCTAATATAATTGTCTGTAAAACCAACTATGTAATTATCTTCGTATGTACTTTCAAATAAAACTTTTTTAATTTTACCTAAATTTTTCTTATAAAAATTTCTTCTCATTTCATTTGATAAATTTTGTAATATTCTACTTCTTTTTAAACGAATCTCTTTTGGAATTTGTTTATCGCTAAATGATGCATGAGCATTATCCCTATTTGAGTATGAAAATACATGTAAATAATTAATTTCTAATTGTTTAATAAAATTGTATGTATCTAAAAAATCATTTTCTGTTTCTCCAGGAAAACCAACAATAACATCAGCACCTATGCATACATCACTAACTGTATTTTTAATATTATTAATCTTATTTTCATAAATAGATGTATTATATTTTCTCTTCATAAGGGATAAAATTTTATCACTACCAGATTGCATTGGAATATGAAAATGAGGTAGAAATTTTTTACTGTTCTTTACTAATTGAATTATTTCAGTAGACAATAAATTAGGCTCTATTGAAGAAATACGAAATCTTGAAATTGATGTATTTAATTCAATTAATTTTATTAAATTAAAAAAATTTTCAGTACTTGAACGTCTTCCAAAATCACCAATATTCACTCCAGTTAAAACTATTTCAGATATGTTATTTTTTTCTAAAATTTTAATGTTTTTAAAAATGTTTTGTATAGTATCGCTTCTACTTGCACCTCTAGCCATGGGTATAGTACAATATGTACAAGGATAATCACATCCATCTTGTATTTTAAGATAAGATCTTACACGATCATTAAAAGAAAAAGATGATTGAAACTTTTTAGATTGTAAAATTGAAGAATGAACTAATTTTTTAGTTCTCGTAATATAATTTTCTAAAACATGATTCACTACATTTAACTTTTCTTTATCGCCAATAACCAAATTAACACCTTTAATATTATATACTTCATGAGGTTTTAACTGAGCATAACACCCTAAAACTGTTATAAAAGGATTATCACTTGTTTGCACAATTTTTTTAATGATTTTTTTGGCTTTTTTATCTGCTTTATTTGTTACTGAACATGTATTTATAATATGAATCTCTGCGTTTTCATATCCTTTAACTATCGAAAAACCTTGATTTATAAAATCTCTTCCAATAGTTGAAGTTTCAGAAAAATTTAATTTGCATCCAAGTGTATGCAGAGCTACTTTTTCAATTGAATTACTCATTTTAAATATTATTTACACTAAAATTATACATATAATTTATTTAGAGTTATTAAATAGTTTATATTATTTTTTTTAACATTTGATAATGCTGAATTTCACCAAAAAGTAAATTTGTTTTTTTTAAAATTTTATAATCTAATTTTTTATAAAATTCAATGGCACTCTCTCTTGCATTTAAAATGATACAATTTGAGTTATTATTAACTGCTATTTTCTCTAAATCTTCCATTAAATATCTTCCTAAACCAACTTTTCTAAATGTTTCTTTAATAGCAAAATATCTTATTTGAGATTGATTATTATCTAACATCTGAATTCTTCCAACACCAATAATTTTATTATTTTTATCTATAATCATTCTGTGTTCTGATTTTTTTTCTAGATCATCTTTTTCAGACCCAAATTTCTGATTGTAATCTTTTCTTAAATTAAACCATCTAAAATAAAAATACTTTTCAAAATCCTTATGAGTTTCTGGAGATATGATTTTAAATTGGGAAATCAAAACTACTTGTCTGACACTTTAATTAAATTATCAAAAGATGGGTTAGAACCAACTTTCGCTGAACATTCATCCCATACTGGACACCAATTACATAAAGTTGATTTTTGATAATCCTTCCTTGGCTTAAACGCTTCTAAATTTGCGCTATCTTTTTGTATCGATTTTAAAATATTAACTATTTTTTTTTCAAGTTTAAATAACTGCTTATCTGTATGAAAAATTGTAATATTTGTATTATGTCTAAGTGAATGCCATACTAAACTTATCTCGCTAACATCTTTAAAATTTTGTCGAACCCCAAGTTGATATAAAGCTAATTGAAAATCAGTTTGAGCTTGTGATGATGTTTTACTTCTTTTACCTGTTTTATAATCGTGGATTTCCCACTTTTCATCATATGGTTTATCAAATCTATCAATAATACCTTTAAATGGATATTTTTTTATCACATTACCTTTATCGATACACTTTCCAGTAACTTTATCAAATTTAGGCTCATTTTTTTTATCATACTCATTGACGGAAAAAGTTAATTCTAACTCCCTACCAAAAACATTCTGATTAAATGGATAAAATTCTTTATAATAATTAGACAAACATTCTTTTCCAATACTATAAAATTTGTCATGATAAAAATCTAATTGTTTATTGTTTAATTTCTGAAATAAGTATTTTTTTTCATTTCTACTATATTTTGTACTTACTACAAATATCTTTGAATGCCAATTATCAATCCAATCTTTGTCGTATTCTTTAATAATTCTATCAAAGTTTATATATTCTTCTTTGTTTTCTGGTTTATATAGCCATTCTAAAACACTATGAACTCTCTTACCCATATAAGAGTCAATGCTTTCATATTTTTTTCTAATTCCATCTATATACATTAATTTGTATTGTTGAGGACACAAATCATAAGAATTTATCTGTGAATAAGAAAAGTAATTAGGTAAATTTTTTTTATTTCTATTAAAAATTAGATTCCACATAACATAATAGTTTAATTATTAATATAATTAAAATCATCTATAATTAAATTAAACTTGCCAAAAGAGTCATTAATAAAGTAAAATTCAGTTTTATCATTATTAATTTTATATTCCCAAACAATTGTTTCTTGATTATTGATATAAGTTTCATATATGTCATTTGGAGTGCCATAAACTATAAAAATTTTAGCTCTATCGGAATATATGCCTCCATCTGGACCTGAAAAATTATTTTTTGAAGTTTTTACTCTTCTACTAAGCTCAGCAATTGATTCATTATAAATAGTTGTTGTATCTGGATCAATTGATTTAAAATAATTATCAATATATTCTATTTTTTTATTTTTATCTAATTTAGATAAATCTTTATATGCATCATAATCTAATATATATGACATAACTTTTTCAATTTCCTTAATATCATTTGTCCAATATTTTTTATTATTATTAAAGAAATTTTCATCTGTTTTACTTGAACATGAAAGAAATAATATAAATAATAAAGTATAGAAAGAATTACTCATAATTATTCCAATTAAAAAAAGTTAACCCCTTTGAATTTGTTACCCACAGCCATTCATCATCACAATCTAAAGAATAAATTGAATCTATGTTTTTACTTAAATTAATATACCATTCTTTGTTTGAATTTAAACTAATCATTCTAATCTCTCTATCACTACTTGCAGCAATTAAATTTGGTTTTAAAAATTTAAAAAAATCTATATTGCTTGAAATTAATCTCTTATCAGTATGATTAATACTCCATAGATTATCATTTAGAGCTAACATATATTGATCACTTAATTCTATATCATAATATAAATCTTTAGTTATCTGTATTAAGCTATCATTATTGAAATTATATTTATAAACACCTTTAAAACTACATATATATAATTCATCATTAAACAATTCTAAATCGTAAATTTCATTATAGTTTAATAAAATTTTATCAAAAACCAATTCTGGCTCATCATCAATATTAAAAAAATTTGAAATAACTACTCCATTTGAAGTAGCAATGAATAATTTATTTTTATTCTCAATGATTTTCCATATTGATCGATTATTTTTTGAACTAAAATCATATTCATGATACCATTTTTCATTAATAGTATCATAAAATAAAATTCCATCTATTGTACTAAAAACAAGATAATTATTAATTCTGGTCAAATTATTAATAATAGCATTTTGCGTAAATAAATTGTGATTATTAGTTATGTGTGACCACTTATCTTCTTTTTCTTTATATATTGACAAGAAGTAACCTGAATTAGGTTTATTGAAATTACCAGTTCTTTTAAAATACTTGTCGTAGTAATACCAAGTATCTAAATTATCATAATAAACTCCTGATACTTCATTTAATCTTGGGCCTATATCAACTCTTAATATTTCATTAGAATGTTTTTTTACTTTAAATAAGGCTCCAGAATTCATACCAATCCATAAATTGCCACCAGCGTCATAATGATACGTATTCACAAAATGAACATCATTAGAAGAATCTTTTAAATAATCAGAACTTAAAATAAAATTTTCTAAAGAGTAATAATTCGATAATTCTTCTAATTTATTTGACTCACTATTATAAATCCATTTTATATCTAAAATTTCATAATCATCAATTACATTCATTGTAAATAAATTGATAACTACTAAGTCATTATTGCTTTCTAATATCAAATTATTACCAGAGAAACCAATCTTATCAATTTCACTAAAATTAATTATATCAAAATCTAATAATTGTCTAGTATTCCAATTATAAGCTACACTAGATTTAAAAAAAATTCTTTTATTTGTAAATAAGTAATAAAAATCATTTGATTTATTATAATGTAACATTATACCCTTTTTAGGTAGCTTGTAAGAGAAGCTCTCATTGTAATAAATTATATCCTCTAAAAAATTATAGGAGAAAATACCATTTTCAGATAAAAAATGTAACTCAAATGAATCTTCTGTTATTGATAAAATATTCTGAGGTTTAATAACTGACAACCAATCATCATGATTAAAATTATTAAATGATAGTAAAAAAGTTAAAAATATTGTGTATATATAATTATTCATAATATAAAAAAGGCCATCATAAGATTTATGATGGCCTTAAGTATTTAATAAAAAATAAATTATCTCATTAATATCATACTATTAGTAAGTATACCATTGTTAGTATTTAACTGATAAATATACATACCAGACGATAATTCATTTCCATAGTTATCTGTTGCATTCCACTTGATGCTATAGTTTCCTGGTGTTAAGTAATCATTTACTAAATTGCTTACTTCTTTACCTGAAATATCATACACTTTAAGAGAAACCATACCAGAAACATCTACTGAAAAATCAATATTAGTTACTGGATTAAATGGATTAGGATAATTTTGTGATAAACTAACCTCATTTGGTATTTCTATATTTGATAATGTATCTTCAACATTTACACAACCACCTACAGTTACTTCATCAAAAGCACCACCAGCAGAATCAGATATAACAACATCTGTTAAACAAGCCTCAGTTTGTCCTGCGCTTCCTTGTATCCATAAATTGGTCAATAATCCCTCACCAGCAGGAATCGAGTCACCTGTTAAAGAAAAACCAATAACAATACCTAAATCTGACCATTGAACCTGTTCACCAAATACATCAGATGCAGCACCACCTTCAATACCTACAAGCTCTGGTCCAGTCATTGTAAATTGAAAACCAGCTATTGGCTCAGTAGAACTATATAAAACTTCTAATGCATAAGTCCAATCACCATCTCCAGTTGCATCTCCAGCAGCAGTTAAAGTACCAAAAGATATAGAAATATTTGTATCACATTCAGAAATACCACAAACTATAGTACCATCAGTACATTCGAAAGAAGGTCCATCTCCAAAACATACACCACATTCATCTTGATCAGCATTTCCACCATTACAAACACCACAATCATCAAGCTCTGAATCTCCATCCCATACACCTGCACAATCTTGTTCTAATGCTGGTAGCTCTAAAACAGTTCCATCTACTAATGCAGCAAACAAACCAAAAGCTGGCTGATCTTCAGCTGGAGCTAAAAATCCTGAAGCAAAAGCCACTGCAGTACCACCACCAAGTCCAGATAATGGAGCTAAAAATGCAGCAATAGCATCAGCTCCTGTAGGAGCTACACCAAGATTATAATCTGCAGCTGGAACTTCTAAATTATCAGTAAACTCAGAATATGCTAAATCAGATACTAATATTGATCCATCATTTGCATCTGCAAGAATATCAACAGAAGGAGCATCTGTTGAACCATGGTAAATTTTTAAACCAACTACATCATCAGAAGAAGTCTCATAAGATGTACCTGCAGCAGCTAAATCAAAAGGAGTAGTTTCATCTCCTAATATACCTGTTGCAACTACTACATACTCACCACCTTCTACTAATTCAAATGGAAACTCAGCTATTACATCACCACCAGCTGGAGCAATACCCACTGTAAATGAAGTTGGTAAAATTAATACTGGAGTAGCAGTTCTATATTCAAAACCATCAACAGCTAAAGCACCGTCTACATAAACATCAACAGTAGGATCTGCAGAGTTATGAATGACCTGTACCTTAGTTGCTATAAAATTACCTTCACAATCAAAGTTATCTTCAGGTCCTGTTCCACCACATACACCACATTCATCAATATCAACTATACAATCACCATTACAATCAAAGTTTTCCTCTGGATATTCACATGAACCATCATCAACGTTTGCAGCATCATCAAAATTACATGCTGTGTCATCCGTACAGCCACCCATAGCAGAATCAAACATTACACAAGCACCTGTAGCAGCAGGCAATGAATTTCCAGAAGTATCAGAAATAGCACCTTGACCAAAATCTAAACAACCTTCAAAATCTAAAACATCAAATGTAAGATTTGTAAGTAAAGCCATAGAGCCAGCAGCTACAGTTTGACCTGTTAATGAAAATACTAAAACAGTAGATGCGTTAGCACTAACATTCCAGCCTTCATCTTCTAGACCACCTGATGTTCCAGTTATATTCATACCTGTTACATCAAACTGAATTCCTGCAACATCATCAACAGTACTTATCCATACTTCTGCTGAATTTCCATCATCAGTCTCGCTAATAGCTCCAAAATAAATTACATTAAGACAACTTGTGCCATCACCATTACACTCACCACAATCATCAAATTCACCTACACAATCATCAACATCATCACATATACCATCCATATCAACATCAGTACATAGAGCAACACAACCACCAACTTCATAACCAACAGCATTTCCTTCTGGATCAGACATTGTTACATCAAACATACATGATTCGGCTGCACCATCTACAGGTGTAGCAATAATACTTGTTAAAACTCCACTAGAACCAGCAGGTATAAATGCACCTGTTAATGAAAATCCAATTACAACACCTGAATCGCCAGCACTAACTTGAAAACCTGCATCACCAGCTAAACCACCAAAAGCAGAAATACTTTCTAATCCACTTAATGTAAATTGAAATCCAGAGAGATCATCAGGACCAACTTGAACTAAAACATCCATTGAATTTAAAGATTCATCAAATGATCCAAGGGAAATAGAAGCAACACAACCTGTTGAATTAGAACCACCACAAACACCACAATCATCTTCAACAGCTGTACCATTACATGTACCTTCACAATCTTCCATAGCCATACCACCACAAACACCTTCACAATCTACATCAACTAAGCAGTTACCATCACAATCAAAATTTTCTTCTGCATATGTACATGACCCGTCATCTTCATTTGCATCTGCATCATAGTTACATGCAGTCACATCAGTACAACCAAGTACAGGTTCTGATAACAATACGCATTCACCAACTGATACTTCAATAGCAATACCAGCAGGGTCAGAAACTGTTACGGTTTCTAAACAAGCATTGTCACCTGTTGCAGTAAAAGTTAATGAAGCTAAACTACCTGAGCTACCTGCAGGTATGGTACCACCTGAAAATGAAAAACCTAAAACAGTGTTAGTACCAGCAGAAACGGTAAATCCAGCAGCATCAGATAAATCTCCACCTGAAACACTTTCAATCGTTAAACCAGTTACATCAAACTGAAAACCACCAACATCAACAGATGTATCCATAGTAATTTCCATTGTACCTGCATCTAAATCAACAGATCCAAAATCAACACTGACTTGTGAATGTGTAAACGAAATAAAAATAACGCTTAAACACAAAAATATATTATTTATCTTATTTAAAAACATAGTATCTCCTATTTACAATTTTTAAAAATAATTTGAACCGGAAGTTATTAATTAATTAGCATAAATTCCATACTTTTTTTATAAGAATAAAGTAACATACTTACCTTCAAGATAAAAGTAACATTTTGTAATTATCTTTTAAAAAGTCAGTTCAACATAACTTATTGGCCAATAATATGTTATTAAGTATGTTGCTGTTAACCAAAAAATTATTGATAAAGGTAAACCAACTTTTATAAAATCGTTGAATTTATATTGACCTGGACCATAGACCATCATATTCGTTTGATATCCAATGGGTGTCAAAAAGCTATTTGAAGAACCTAAACAAACAGCAAAAATAAGTGGTCTTGGATCAATTCCAGAATAGTAAGATAGAGATATAGCTATTGGGGTAAATACAACCGCTACTGCGGCATTAGATAAAAATGATGACATAATCATTGATATAAGATATAATAACGAAATTAAAATAATATAATAAGTTTCATTATTGAAATATTTGGAGATTAATTCAGTTAGGTATAATATAAAATCTCTCATTAAAAAATCAGATCCTGTAATATTAATAGCTTTACCTAAAGGTATCAAGGCGGCAATTAAAAAAATAACTGACCAATCAATAGACTCATACGCATCTTGAATTGAAATAACTTTTAAAACTAATAATAATACAACTCCTAAAAAAACAGCTTTTACTATTGACATAAGACCAAGAGATGAAAAAATCATTATCAGAGGTATTACTAATATTGAAAGCCACCAATATTGTTGGTACCTTAAATGAATATCTAATTCCTCAAATACAATTAAATCGTTCGATTCTTTTATATTTTTAAGTTTTGCTTTAGGCACCATTATTAAAAGTGTATCAGAAAATTTAAGCTTTATATGAGCAATTTTTTCTCTTAATAACTCTTTCTGTCTTTTAATTGCAAGAACAAATGATGAAAATCGATGCTTAAAGTCATAATCATTTAATGTTTTATCAATTATTGAAGATTGATGAGGAATTAATCCTTCAACTAGAATGAAATTTTCGCCCATTAATTCGTTTTGATTCATCTTAACATCTGGTAATAACAATATTTTCATTTCCTCTTTAAATCTAATTAAATCGCCTAAATTAATGTGACCTATTATTACATCACCTTCATTCAAAATTGCAGAATTAAGGTTATAAATCAATTCTTGATCTTCTCTAATAATTTTATATGCCTGAAAACCATATTTTTTGGACACATTCATATAATTAAATGATTTCCCAACTAAACTTGATTCTTCAGGAATTTTAAATTCAGTCAAATATTTCTGCATGTGATATTTTTGAGTTAGTGATGTAGTAATAACCCTTGATGGCAAAAACCATTTGCTGATAATAAAAATATAAATAGTCCCAATAATAATAAAAATTACACCTAAGTATGTAAATTCAAACATTGAAATAGGTTCAAGTGTATCCCATATTCCATTGCCATTAATATCTCGATATTTATCTCCAATATCATAAATATTATTATTATACTCTTTTTTCCATAAAGCATCTCCATCACAAATTTTTTGAAATTGACCTTTTTCATTTTCTAAATCAATACAATCTATAAAATATTCATGTGTTTCTTCAATTACAGAACTAACAATTAAATTTGTTGAAGTTCCAATTAACGTCAGTGTCCCTCCTAAAATAGCCGCATATGATAAAGGTAATAAAATTTTTGTAGGACTAATGTGAAACTTTTGACAAATTTTAAAAACAACAGGTATAAATATTGCAACAGCTGCTGTATTGTTTATGAAACCTGAAATGATTGAAACTGTAAATAGAAAGATAAAAATTGTCAACCAAGGATTGTTACCACCAAGCTTATAAAGATATCTTGCTAGAACTTCAAGGAATCCGGTTTTAACAAGTGAACGACTTAGTATAAAAATTGAACCAATTATAATTACAGCGCTATTACTAAATCCTGAAACTGCTGTTTCAATATCAATTACATTAAATAAAACTAAAACGGCTACAGCAAATAATGAAGTCACTTCTAAAGGAAGAATCTCTAGACTAAAAAAAACGACAGTCAATAATATAACTGACATTAATATAAATTGATTTGATACTATAATGTCCATAAATACTTAAAATATTATTTATTTTAAATATAAAATTACCTCTTTTTCAATTATTATCAAAAAAGAGGTAATTATATTTTTTTAAAAGAAAAGAAAGTTAATCACATACTGTTTCAATTAATGCACTACATACAAGATATGGATCCATATTAGCAGAAGGTCTTCTATCTTCTAAATATCCATAACCATCATTTGCAGTTTGCATAGGAATTCTGATTGATGCTCCTCTATCGCTAACTCCATATTTAAATTCCCTAATACTACATGTTTCATGATCACCTGTGAGCCTTTGCTCATTATCAGAACCATATAATTCCATATGCTTTTCATGTGTTTTTGCTAATTTTTCACAAGCATCCTCAATAATTTTTAAACCACCTGGTTCTCTCATAGCTTTGGTACTAAAATTTGTATGAGCACCTGCACCATTCCAATCTCCTTTAACTGGCTTTGGATGCAATGTTGCACTAACTCCATAATCTTCACCAATTCTATACAATAGCCACCTTGCTAACCAAATTTCATCTGAAACTTCCAATGGACCTAAAGGACCAATTTGAAATTCCCATTGCCCTGGCATTACTTCAGCATTAATTCCTGATATTGTCATACCAGCATTTATGCAAGCTTCCATATGATCTTCAACTATATCTCTACCAAAAACTTCATCTGAACCAACTCCACAATAATAACCACCTTGAGGTGCAGGAAAACCATTATCAGGCCAACCTAAAGGTTTTATTCCATCAAAAAAAGTATATTCTTGTTCTATACCAAACCATGATTCTTGATTTTTATGCTTTTCAGCTAACTCTCTCAACTTAGCACGTTTATTACTTGTATGAACAGTCCCATCAGCATTAAATACTTCGCACATTGCTAAAATATTATCACCACCCCTTAATGGATCTTTCATAATATGAACAGGCTTAAGTAAACAATCACTAAAATGTCCTTCTGCTTGCATTGTGCTTGAACCATCAAAACCCCAATCAGGCAAATCTGAAGCATTACTTACTTTATTGGCAATAATTTTTGTTTTACTTCTTAACTTTGCGGTAGGCTGGTTACCGTCAATCCATATATACTCAACCATTACTTTACTCATTATAATCTCCTATTTATGTTTTGGGTTAATACTTTTATTCATTGATAATATAATTTGAGTTTCTGTTCTAATGACATTAGGCCATGATTGTATTTTTCTAAGAAGCTGCTCAAGAGAATTAGAATTTTTAGTCTGAACCAAAAGTATATGAGAACCTCGACCTGTAGTAGCAAAACATTCAACTATTTCATTAGTTTCGTTTGCGCGCTCAACAATTTGTTCATAATTAGCAGATGACTCTGAAATAATGGTTATAAATGCAGTGATATCTAAACCCAGGTTATTGGGATTAACAATAACATTATAACCTAATATTACATTGAGATCTTCTAATTTTTTTATTCTATCGCTTGTAGCTGGAACAGATAATTTAATTTTTTCAGCAATGTTACTAACGGAAGCTCTAGCATTATATCTAAGAATTGAAAGAATTTTTGTGTCAATTTCATCTAACTGTATTTTTTTTTCTTTTATATTCATACTTAATTTTATTAAGTTTTAAATATAATAACAATATTTTTTTAGTTTTTTTTTACTAAAACATTACTATTTTAAGTTAGGAGTTAAATGTATAAAATTTATCATAACCCAATGTGAAGTAAAAGTAGAGAATCAGTTAAGATTCTCGAAAATAGTGGATTAACCTTTGAAGTTATAGAATATTTAAAAACTGGGTTAACAGTTAAAGAATTAAAAGGGATTGTAAATACTTTAAATCTAAATATTAATGATATAATTAGAAAAAAAAATAGTTTATATAAAGAACTTAAACTTGATAATGAAAGTGAAAAAAAATTATATGTTATATTATCAGAAAATATAAAATTAATGGAAAGACCTATTATAATTAAGGGTAAAATAGGTGTTATAGGAAGGCCACCAATAAAGATTAAAGATCTATTCTAAAATTTATAATTTATTTTTAAAGCTGATTTAAATATTAGAAATAATTTTCTTAAACTAAAGACGCTTATTCTTTCTTTAAATAAATCAGATGCATCTTTATTTTCAATTTTATTTAGTAAATCTTTATATAAAAGGTATGCTGTATAAACTCCAAATTGTACATTTTTATCCAGTTTTTTGATTCCAATTAAAGCTATATTAAAATCTTTTTTTATATCTTTTATAATTATATCTTTGGTTTTATTATTAATATTGTCATCTGATATAAAAGAAAAATAATTTCGATTAAGTACTTTCTTATCATAATTTATATCTCTTAAAAAATTTACTTTCTGAAAAGCAGAACCAAGCTTCAGGGCATATTTTTTAAGATTGTTATATTTATCTTGGTCCCCATTGACAAATATTTTTAAACACATAAGACCAACAACTTCAGCTGAACCATATATATAATCATCAAATTTTTTAGAGGTATACTTAAATTTATTTATATCAGATTTCATACTATCTAAAAAAGAATAAACTAAATCATTTTCAAAATTATATTCGTGATATACTTTTTGAAATGAATTAAATATAGGGTTTAAACTTATTTTATTATCTATTGATTTTTCAAAATCATTTATAAAATCATTCAGTAATTCGTTTTTGTTGTATTGATGAAATGAATCAACAATTTCATCAGCTAACCTTACAAATGCATAAACAGCGCATATTGCTTTTTTAGTTTTTTTATCAAGAAGATACGTGCTCCAATAGAATGAAGTACTATATTCATACATGACTCTAATTGATATATCTGATGATAATTTATCGTAAATATTTTTCATGAATTTGCCATAATTAGATCTGATGATATTTTTCCAGATAATAACGAAGGTGGTAAACCGGGACCTGGCACAGTGAAATGGCCGCAATAATATAAATTTTCAATCTTTTTGTCTTTTATTTTAGGTTTGAAATAGGCCGTTTGAAAAAGAGTATTAGCTAGCCCGTAAGCATTACCATTATATGAATTATAATCATGGATAAAATTTTTCCTGGTATATGTCATTTTAACTTTAATTTCATTTCTTATATCTTTTTTTTCTATTTTCTCAATTTTTTTAATAACATAATTGAAATAATTTTCAATATCTTTTTCACTTGGCTCAAAATGAGTTGAAAGAGGAATTAATACAAATAAATTTTCAGAATTCTTATTAGGAACAACATTTATATCTGTTTTACTTGGACAACATATATAAAACAAAGGTTTATCTGGAGTTGTTTTTTTATTATATATATCATCAAGATGCTTATCAAAATCTTCATCAAAAAATAAATTGTGATGTTCTAAAAAATCTATTTTTTTTGATAAACCAATATAAAAGATTAGTGCGGATGGTGATGTTGTTTTCTTTTCCCAATATTCTGATGAGTATGACTGATATTTTTTATCTATCAAATTTGATTGAACGAAAGGATATTCAGCATTACATAAAAAAATATCTGCTTTATACTTATCATTATTACCAGATACGGCATGGTCAATCTTACCATTTGCAATATAAAGTTTTTCAATATTTGTATTTAAGTTAACTTTTACATTAAGTTGCTTCATCATTTTTTTAAGAGCATTTGAAATTTCATACATACCTCCAGAAGGATACCAAGTTCCGCCCTTAATATCTGCAAAATTCATTAAACTATACACTCCAGGCGTATTTGTGGGACTACCACCTAAAAACATTGATGGAAATTCTAGCAAATACTTTAAATCTTCATTTTTAAAAAACTCAGAAATATGTTTTCTAAGAGACATAAAAATATTTAGTTTATTCAAGTTTTTAATAATGGATGGTTTTAGAAAATCTGAAAATGATTGGCCATCCATCTTTAAAAAATCTTTAATAGACATATTGTATTTAAATTCTGCTTTTTCTATAAAATTTTTAAGTTTTTTAGATGAACCTTTTTCAATTTTTTCAAATAGTTTACACATATCATCAAAATTAGAAGGAATATCATAAACTTGATTTTTAGTAAAAAACTTATATGAAGGATCTAACCTTTTCAAGCTGTAGTAATCAGAAGAGGTTTTACCAAAATCATTGAAAAATGACTCAAAAATATCAGGCATCCAATACCAAGAAGGACCTTTGTCAAAAATAAAACCATCTTTTTCTATTTTGGATAATCTCCCACCACAGTTATCATTTTTATCAATTACGTTAACATTATAACCATTTTTCGCTAAATAACAAGCTGCAGACATACCTGCAATTCCACTTCCTATAATAGTAACTTTTTTCATATTATTCATTACAACTGTGAATTGTGTAGTTATAAAAAATATCGGTAATAAAATGAGGAAATGTCAATGAAAGTAAACCAATAAAAATTGTCGTGTTAATTGAGAAAGAAAAATCAATATTCTGTAAGTTGATAAAAAAAATAAATATCAATGTCAAAAAGGTAATTAAAGCTATTATATTTACATCTTTATTGAAATTTCTTCTGGATTTTGTAAATGTTGTATAAGTTTTAACTAAATTTCTGCTAGAATGAAGAAAACAAAAATAAATACAGAATGCAAATAGAGGGTCAAAAATTAGGTTTAATACTATCATTGAAACCATGTCAATAAATAAATTTAAATTAGTCTTTATTTTTTTAAAATAATATTTTGTAACCGCTATATTTATAGTTACCAAAATAATTACTAAAAAATAGTTATTGTTTAGAAAATTAAAGTAGTAATCTGATAATTCAATATTTAAATAATTAAAAATAATAAATGTTTCTTTAGTACTAAAAACTAAAGGTAGAATCAATATATTTAAACCTCTTATCACAGAAGATAAAAAATTTCCGTCTAAATAATAAAAATCAAGTTCTTCGTAACCAAAATGATATATTGAAATTATTAGAAAAATTGAAATTGCAAACAATGGTGATATATACCATATATATATTGATAACAGACAAATTGAAATGTAAAAAGCTAAAAATATGTTAATTGATTTTAAATTAAAATAATCTTTAATTAAATAGCCTTTTTTAATATCAAATGATCCGTGATATATACCTATTGTTGATATTAAAAAAAATGAAATTAAATTAGTTGTATTAATATAGCTTGATAGACTTAAAATTAGATTTAAAAACAAAAAAGCAAGAGTAGCAATAAAAAAAAGATTCTGATTTACTAAATATTTTAACTTTTTAAGTATCATTTTATTGCCGATCTCAAA